>Ga0265295_1002265_pt1 | contig 31122 bp, 38 predicted proteins | sample Munlansysbiofilm_FD_192503 | JGI IMG/M metagenome (GOLD analysis project Ga0265295, IMG submission 192503) | Leachate microbial communities from a municipal landfill in Southern Ontario, Canada - Methane capture system biofilm | ecosystem: Engineered > Solid waste > Landfill > Unclassified ... | reverse complement strand
CATGCAAGCGAAACCGGTATTAGAACAACTCGGAATTCTTCTCAACCAAGCTGTCGGCACCCAGCTCCGGCGAACCATTTACGGCGGCGTTGCTACACCGCAGCCTTTGTTTCGTGGATAGATCCGTTTCCTTTAACGATCTGTGCGGGCATCCAGCGGGGTGTCTTGTAGGGCCGATCCTGCTTGGCGACAGGATATCGGGGAATCTGGCCATCAACAACGTAGGTTAGGTGTGAGGTGGGTTGGATCTCAATCAGTTTTTCATTGAGTAGCTGTTTTATGGCTTCGACGGCATCGGTGGAGCAGTGGAACCAGAGGTGAATGTTTTTGTTTTCGACCTCGATGGAGGCTTCTCCGGTGAATCCTGACAAGCTTGAAATATCGACGAAAGTCAGGCCGTTTCCACGTTCTTTAAGCATGTTTGTAATGCCTGTTTTGATTGTTTGGACGTGGCTCATATCTTTTGTCTCCTTTTTGGGTTTGGTCTGTATCGACATTAGCAAAATGCAAGGTTGTTCGCAATAAAAATTAGTCAGTTCTTACGGGGGCTTTAGTGATGATGGGAAAGATTACGAACAGGCAGCCGGAGGAGACTTTAAAAGAGGCGTTGCAGGCGTGGGCCAAGGCGGCGCCGATGACGTTGAAGCTGCAGGCGGATCTGTTGGGGATTCCGGAGAGTACGTTGGCGAATGCGCTGAATCCGAATATCGACAATATGCATTATCACTTGCGGTGGTTGATCCCGCATACGTTGTTGTTGGGCGATTTGGGTGCGCTGGACTACCTGGAGGCGTGTGTGGGGCGGGTGGCGTTTCCGCTGCCGGAGGTGCCGGAGTGTGTGGCGGATCTGCAGGCGGAGCTGGCGCGCACGATCAAGGAGTTTGGCGATGTGGTGACGACGGCCGGACAAGCGTTGGAGGATGGGCGCATCCTGCGTAATGAGGTTAAGCGGATAGAGCGTGAGATCCATGAGCTGGTGCGCCAGGCGTTGGGGTTTTTGCAGTCGGTTAAGGATCGGATGGAGCGTTTTTGATGTTGAATCTGGCGGATATCGACGCGCGTTTGCAGCGGATCGAGCGTTTGTTGTCGCAGTTGGTGGGGGTTGATAGCCCTGCGCCGTTGGATGCGGTGACGATGGAGCGGATTATGTCGTCGGGCGATCCGGTGGCGGCTTTGCGGGAGCGCAATCGCCAGATCCGTCAGAAGCGTAGGGCGGGGAAGGGTAAGCAAGGGTAGGAATGCTGCCCACCAGGCAAAAACCGTAAGGGAGATAGTGATGGTGAAGTTCAGGTTTGAGAACGTCAGTCAGGGGCTCACGGTTTCGATTGGCGTTGAAGTTTCCGCTGCAGGTTTGTTGCGAGCTTATCAGCACGAAGAATCGTTTTTAGTAACTGAAGGTATTCCTGCCGAAGTGATAGACGCCATGTGTCGGGCGTTGCAATTGGCAGCCGTCGAAGTGCTTCACCGAGCAGGTCAAGAGCTGCCTCTATGTCTGCTTGAGTCGGGTGTGAAGGCGATGAGGGAGAACCGGGGTTAGACGGTTTCATTTTTGTCATCTCCTTTTGGTTTGAGGAATTTAACTGTAGAGCAGTTTGCCTTAATGGGCCGTGAAATCCAATGAAATTTTGAGGCCGTAATTTGGGGTGTCGTTGCGGTATGGGTTTTAAGGCTCGCAAGGTGAAGGGGGCTCATCGGCAAAAATAGGGGAGGGATGGCGTTGATTGGTTGGTTTCGTGATTTGGCGGCGCGTCGCAAGGTAAGGAGGCGGTTGGCGGATATGTGTTTGAGGCCTTCTTCTTGTCGGACGCCGCTGACCGTCCCTGATGTTTGTCCGATCTGCGGACTCTCTATTTGTGGCCCTGTGTTTCGGTTCAGAGAGATTACGCCGAGTGGTGAGCGGGAATTGCTTATGTGTGAGACCTGCAAGATCCTCGGTCCGTTGGAGAGCATCATCACGGCGGCGGCGGAAAGACAGGCTGCTGCTGAACCAAGCCGATCAGACCCGGCCCACCTGGTCGGCTCTCACCCCGAAGAGGGCTAACCTCCTGACTGCCCGGCGGGTTGCCTACGCCCGCCGGGAATTTTTAGGCATCGTCCGGGCCGGCCCTCCCGGATAACGGAAAAGGGCTGATGTCAAGGCTCCACGGGGTATCCCCCTCCGACCCGTGGAGCCGGGTTTAACCGTCGAGAGGGGGCTTGGAGGGTTTCATGATTGTTGCAGACCTGGGTGGACAGGATTTCGTTTTGGCGTCGGTTGAGGATGCGGAAGCTTTGCTGGGTATCGTCGCCAGGGCCAAGGCTGTTCGGCTTGATTACCACTTACCTGCTGAGAGCTGTTACGTGGAGGATTGCCCCAGGCGTGGTCTGGAGATCAAATTGTCGAGCTCGCGGATACTGACCGGGGAGGAAGCGAAGGCGTTGCTTGCGGAGTCAAAAAAGGCTGAGGGGTGAGCGTGTTTTTGCGCACTTCTTGTGATTCCTGGCGATTACGTTGGCGTGTCCCTGTCTCTTTACAGTAAGGCGGTGGCATATGTGCGATCGATTGGACAGGCTGATCGACAGGGTGGCATCGATGGTGGCGTGGTTGGCGGTGCTAATGGTCGCGGGCCAGATTATCAGGGGTTTTTGTGGTGCGTAACGGATTGACTGAAGCGATACGCAGTGACGTGGCCGCATGCCAGGGCTGCGGCAGCATTGGAGGGCCTATGATCTATCACGATTGTCCTACATGCCGAAAGCGTGGCCGTTGTGACGCTATGGCCCGGCATTGCCGGGAGTCACTGTTTGCCTTTGGTCGTGGTCTGCCGGCACCGGATTGCAAAGATTATCTGCCGCGTTTATCTCGCGGGGTGCGGGGCGTCATCGACTTCGCTCCCTCCCCGCGCCCCTCCCGTCGGGTGGGCGAAACCAGTACCCACTATGGAGATAGGGCATGCTGAGTGTCAGGCTAGAGGGGGTCGATAAAGCCATGCGGATATTTAATGCGCGAATCGTTGGCCAGGCGGCAAGCCGCTCGATCAATGAGACGGTGCGCGGGGTTCGCACGGCAACCGGCAAGGAGATCCGTAAGGAGTGGAATATTAAAGCCAGTGCCCTGGTGAAGAAGTTGCGCGCCAAAAAGATGGCAAGGGTTACCGACCTCGAGGGGATTGTCGAAGCGCGAAGTGCGTCTTTTAGCTTGAGCTATTTTGGAGCAAAGGCCTACAGCGGCACCATGGTGCAGACCCGCACCATGGGGAAAAGACTTAAGCGCGCCAGTAGCCGCAAGGGTGTTTATGTCCAGATCAAACGCGGTGGCGGGACAACCCACAAGCCCAAAGCTTTTATGACTGCGGTCAGGGCAGGGAAGGGCGGTGGCTATCACATCGGAGTATTTGAGCGTGAGGGCAAGTCGCGTCTCCCGATCGTTGAACGTAAAGTCATCACCGTCGCCAGCATGTTCAACCAGGAGCCGGTGCAACAGGTGGCGATCAAGACGGTCGATGATACTTTTCCGCGTCGGTTCAGCCATCACCTCGATCGGTTGCTGTCCAAATGATCGCGGGTCCTTCCGACCGGATCATCGAATACGGGGAGCAAAGCCCCGGGCTTTGAGTCCATTTAAAATTTGCAAATTCGGTGAAATATTGAAAGGTTCCTGTTAAAAATGTCGCATTTTCAGGGGGTTGAAAAAGTTGAGGTCGCTTCTGGCCGGATGCCCTGGCTGCCTGCTGATGTAGCGGCGGAGCTTTCGGACCGGTTTTTCGATGCGCAAATCTGTGCGGACTGGTTCCTTGACCGCTGTTATCCCGACGGCCCGGCTTGTCCTCGCTGCGGCGAAAGGATCACCAGCGAGCGAGTATTGGCGCGGTGGCGATCGTTGCAGCGACTGACCTGTCCGCATTGTGGCCGTAAGGTCAAGGCGACCACCGGCACCATCCTTCAGGAAGCCCACATCGATCCGCGGCAGCTGTTCATTATTCTCTCCATGCTGGGGATCGGAGCCGATCCGGCGGACGTCGCCCGAATCGTCGGAGTCACTCCGGCTACCGTGCTCGCGTGGCGCGACAAGATCATCGCTTTGGCGGAGGTGACATTATGAGCGGCCTCAACCAGTTGGATCTCGGCATGTTCGATACCCCGGCTGCCTTTGAGCCTGAACAAACAAAAAAATCGGCGGCTACCGATTACGTTGTGCGTTTTTCTAAAACCCGCGCTGGCTATGACGTCATTGTATGCACAGCCGATCCGGTGCCGGACGATGTGCTCGCCCTGGGGGAACAACACAATATCCCGGTTTTTTCCGGCCGCGAAATCATGCTCATGCGTGACTGCGATCCGGAAATGGTCAACCATGTCCTCGCCATCAAACGTAAATTCCCCGGCACAAGTGTCCAGGAGATCATCCATGAGGGCCGCCGATGAGCTTTGCCCTCGAACATCTCAGCGTCTCCGAACGCGAAGCCATCGCCAGGGACTGTTTCCAGATCACCGAAAAACGCGGAAACGAGCTGCATGGACTTTGTCCGTTTCACTCCGAAAAACAGCCGTCCTTTTCTTATAATTTCGAAAAAGATCTCTGCAACTGTTTCAGTTGCGGAGCCAGCGGCGACCTGATCTCCCTCTGGGGACAGGCGCAGGGCTGCGGCGACAACAAGGAGGCCTTCCTTGCGTTTCGTGAACGGTTTGCCGAGCCGACCGCATTTGACAAGCCAGCGGGCAAGCCAAGAAGTGCTCCGCAACGCTCTGCCGCGGCGAAGGCCGGGGAACCCGACGGAATTACCCGGATCATTGCCGAGGAGGATTATCAAAAACTCGCGGTGCTGCCGGAGTCGTGGCGTCAGCGCTGCCGTGATGAGTTTCGCTGGAGCGATGCCGCGATGGATGCCGCAGGCCTGCGTCTATGGGTTTCACCTTCCGGCGAAGAACGCATCGCCATCCCCATTCGCCGGGATGATGGCGCCCTGGTCAATATCCGCCTTTACCGTCCTGGGGCAGGGGATAATAAGGTCATCAGTTGGGGCAAGGGTTTCGGCAAGAGCAAATTGCTGCCGGCCCCCTCAACCTGGTTCAAGAGCCCTATCCTGCTTTGCGAGGGGGAAAAGGACTGTCTCACCGCCCTGTCGCATGGCTTCAATGCGTGCACCCAGACCGCAGGCGCCAACAGTTGGGATGACAAGTTCACCCGCTTTTTCACCGACCGCGACGTCATTATCGCCTACGATGCCGATCAAAAAGGCGCCGATGGGGCGCAAAAAGTGGCAAAAAAACTGCTCGATGTCGCCCGGAGTGTCCGGATTCTCACCTGGCCCGATGACATGGGCATGGCGGAGAATCACGGCCAGGATCTTACCGACTTTTTTTCACAGCACGGCAAAACAAGCCAGGATCTCAAGGATCTGATCGCCAACAGCAAGCCCCTTCAAAAGGCCTCCCAATCCGGGCGGGCCCAAGTCATCCCAGAAAACATCCAACGATTCTTCGGCGGCACCCGCGGCACCCAATTCAAACCGCGCCTGGTCGCCGATGAGATCCTCTCCTGGCGCAGGCTTATTCACGATCCCAAAACCGGATTGATCCATACCTGGAACGATCGGCACTGGGAAGACTACGATCCCTCAAACATAAGGAGGCAGGTTTTGACGCTGCTCGACATTGAAGGATCCACCCCAAGGGTCAACGATGTACTCGGGATTGTCCGCGATCTTGCCGTGTTGCCCCACGGCAGGCAGCTTAATGATCGCGCGAACATGATCCCGCTGACCAACGGCATGTTCAGCATGGAGGAGGCGCGGGTCGTGCCGCACGATCCGGAGCATTACAACAGCTACGTGCTCGATATTGTCCTCGAGCTTGGCAGCAAACTGCCGGATTGCCCAACCTGGCGGCAGTTTTTGGTCGAGTCCGTCGGAGATCCGGACACCATACGCGAGTTGCAAAAGTTTTTCGGCTACTGCTTCACCCGCGAAACCCGATATGAAAAAGCCCTGCTGCTCATCGGGCCCGGCGGCGACGGCAAAGGCACCATCCTCAAGGTGCTGCAAAGCCTGCTCGGCGAAATCAACGTCAGCAATGTCTCCATGTCCGGACTGCAGGACCAGTTCCACCGCGTCATGCTGGTTGACAAACTTCTCAACGTCGCCACCGAGATCGAGGCCGGGCTTCTGCAGTCGGATATCTTCAAGACCATCGTCTCCGGCGAAAGCGTTACCGCCGCCTACAAACACAAAAACGCCTTCAGCTTCGCACCGGTGTGCAAGCTCGCCTTCTCTGCCAACAAACACCCCAACCTGCAAGACACCTCCGAAGGCCTCTATCGCCGGCTATTGCTTATCGAGATGGAAAAGCAGTTCGTCAAATCCGGCCGCGCCGATATCTACCTGCTCGACAAACTCATGGCCGAGCGCGACGGTATCTTCCTGTGGGGGTTGCGCGGGCTGCAGCTGCTCCGTGAAGAGGGGTTCAGGCCTTCGGAGCACATGAGCAACTGCCTTGACCGCTTCCAGGAACTCAATAACCCCGTACTCTCCTTCGTGCGCACCCACATCGAAGAGGAACCCGACGGCTGGGTCTGCACCCTCAAAGCTTATGAAAAATACGACAAATACTGCAAAAAGCGGGGATACAAACCCCTGGGTGAATCCCGATTCGGGACCGAGTTGCGCAAAGTCTGTCCATCCGCAAAAAAGAAACGCGAATCCACGGGCAAACGACGCTGGGGATACGCCGGAATCAACCTGGTGGACGATTATGATCTCATCGTTTAACCAAATCCGTCCTACCCGTCCCAGACAGTCCAAATTGATAGGACGGAATTTTTTGAAAATAATCGGGCACTTGTCCTATCGTCCCCGCCGTCCTACCGGATTTTGAAGCATATACGCGTACGCGCGCGCGGTTTACGGAGTCAGAGTCCGTCAACCAAAAAGAAAGAAAGGGTTTGTCTTTAAGAAAAGGTCAAAACAGGTAGGACAAATAGGACGATAAGACAAGCTGTTTAAATAATTAAATATTTCCCGTCCTACCGAAAATAATCAAGTAGGACAGGAAGGACGGATTATCCCCCGTCTTCGATGGGAACAAAACAGGATAGAGACTCATCAATCCATCCCTTACGCCGATGAGGAACAGCGATGACGATTCAAATTCACTACTGGCCAATCCATAAACTGATCCCCCCCGTCAACCACCACCGGAAAAATGACCATGCGATTGAAAAAATGTGCGTGGCGATCCGTGAGTTTGGTTTTCGTGTCCCCCTGGTGATCAAAAGCGACGGCACCATCATCGATGGAGACCTCCGGTTCAAGGCCGCACAACAACTCGGCCTGGCAGAATTACCCGTTGTCCTGGCCGATGACATGACAGCCGAACAGATCAAGGCCTTTCGCATTTCAGTAAATCGCATGGCCGAACTGGCTAACTGGGATATGGATCTTCTCAGGATTGAATTGCAGGCCCTTGAGTTGGCCGGCTACGATACCGCTCTGACGGGGCTGGAAGAGGCAACGATCAAAGACCTTTTGCAGGCGATTGATCCGAGCGAAGGATTGACCGATCCCGACGAGGTACCGCCGCTGCAGAGCCCGGCCATCTCGCGACCGGGGGATCTCTGGCTGCTCGGTAATCACCGGCTGCTTTGTGGCGACTCCACGCGTTGCGATCAGGTCCAGTTGTTAATGGATGGTCATCTGGCGGACATGGTTTTTACCGACCCTCCCTACAATGTCGCTTACGAAGGGAAAACCGCTGCAAAGCTCACTATCCAAAATGACAACATGGATTCCGCATCCTTTGGCGCATTTTTACGGGATGCTTTTTCCGCCATGGCTGCCGGTACCAAAAACGGCGGAGCCTTTTATGTCTGTCATGCGGACTCCGAGGTGGTTAATTTCCGAAACGGCCTTTTGGACGCTGGGTGGTTGATAAAGCAGACCATAATATGGGTGAAAAACCAGTTCATTCTCGGGCGCCAGGATTACCAGTGGCAGCATGAGCCCATCCTTTACGGATGGCGCGACGGTGGTTCGCACAGGTGGTATGGAGACAGAAAACAGAGCACGGTTCTCGAGGGTCTGCTTGGTCTCACCGTTGAAAAAAGCGAAACCGGGGAAAAGATCAGCTTTTCCGATGGGAAGCGATCCGCCGTTCTCCATGTGCCCTCCTGCGAGGTTGTCCATGTATGCCCGGATGAATTGACCACCATTTGGCGGGTCGACAAGCCAACGCGCAATGACGAGCACCCGACGATGAAGCCCGTATCCCTTGTTTCCAGGGCTATCACCAATAGTTCCAAAAGCGGCGACATGGTACTTGACCTGTTCGGTGGCTCCGGATCAACCCTTATTGCCTGTGAAAAAACCGGACGGCGTGCCCGCTTGATGGAACTGGATCCCAAATATTGTGATGTCATCGTGCGCCGATGGCAGCGATTTACCGGCCAACAAGCTGTTTTGGAAGGCGAGGGCATCGCCTTTGACCCGTTCGCAAAGGATGTTGCATGAACGAACGGCTGCAGAAACTTCTCAGCGTTTGTCGCCAGGCCCACCAGGCGGAACTGGTTGTTCTCAACAATGCCGTCGTTGCCGGCATGCGGGCTTATCAAAAGGCGAGTACGTCGACCAACCTTCGCGACTGGAAAGCAGCTCAGGCCGCCCTGCAGGAAACAATCGACAGACTTTGGACCGACTATTTTCCAGAGGAGGCAGCAGTGGATCCCGAAAGATTCGAGCGGCAAAAAGAAGCCCTCGGCTGGCTGCATACCCACTTCGGCAAAACATACCCCAGCGCCGGTAAGTTCAGCCAGGATATCCGCGACGGGCTGTGCCGGCAGCAAGACAACAAGACCATCCTGCTCAAGGATCTCAAACGCTACGCCGAGGTCATCTCCCACGACAAAAAAGCCGCCAACCTCGCCGCTGACAAAGCCGCCGTGCGTGAAGATCTCGAGATCGATAAACTGCGCCTCGAGGTGGAAAAACGCCGCCTGGAAAACCGCAAGGAAGACCGCAACTGGATCGCCCGCGACGTGGTTTTTGAACGGGAGGGCGCCCTGGTCGGCCAGATCATGGGCGAAGCCCGACACCACATCGGTCGCGCCGTGCCTGCGGTGATTCATGCTGCCAAGGGCGATCCGGAACGCACGCCCGAAATTAAAAAGATACTCGAGGAAGCTCTGTTCGATGCGTTCCGAGCCCTGTATGAAGCCGGTGAAGTCGATATCACCTTCATGGATGAAGAGGAAGACTGATGCAGCACGCCTTGGCCGCCGACATCTTTGCACAACCTCTGCCGGAGTTTTTTCCGGAGCCACTGCGCGCCGCCTGCGGTGGCAAACACATCAGCTACAAGCTGCCCAAAGCCGTGCGCGAACGCATGCAGGTCCCCGAAGACATCACCGTCAGTCAGTGGGCTGATCGCTATCGGCGCGTCACCGAGATCGACGCCGAGCCTGGCCGTTGGCGTCTCGATCTGGTGCCCCACACCAAAAAGCTCATGGATTTCATCAGCCTGCCATGGGTGCGCGAAGTCTGGCTGTGCATGGTCGAGCGGGCTGGTAAAACCCAGATCCTGCTCAACGCCGCCATGTGGCAACTCGACCGCGGCGTCGACAGCGGCAACGTCTTTTGGCTTATGCCCACAGAAAATGAAGCTAAAAAAGCCCTCGGTGAACGCATTGTACCAGTGCTCAAGGCCAGCCCACGCACCGCACGTCTGCTGTCGCGCTACGCCGATGATACCACGCGCTCCCTGGTGCGATTCAAACATGGCCCGCGCTTGATCCCCGCCTGGTCAAACAGTCCCGCCTCCCTTTCCTCGTTTTTCGGCAAGCTGCGCATCGGTGATGAGATCGATAAAAACGCTGATCTTTCCGGCAAAGAGACCGATCCCCTTACCCTGCTGCGTAAACGCGGGCGCGACAGTGATGCCTCCAAACTGTTACTTGCCAGCACCCCGGCCGGTAAATTCATCTACAAAGGCACCATGGCATGCCATCAGGTTTGGGCCTATAAAAGCCGCTGCCCCCATTGCGGGCAATACATCCTGATGGATGCCGAACATTTCATCCTCCCCGAAGGTGCCACCGACGAAACCATCAAACACGGCCAGCATCAAGTCCGCTATTTGTGCGAATGCGGCAGCGAATGGGACGAAACCGACCGAGCCGCCGCCTATCATGCCGGCAACTGGTTCGCCATCAAAGGTGCCGACGTCGATCGGCCCGTGTCCATCGGAGCCCACCTGCCGGCCTTTGTCCTGCCCAACATCAAAATGGCCGAGATCGGCGCTGCCATCGCCCGCGCGCAAACCGGGGACATCGCCGCCAGGATGGACCTGGCCCATGGCTATCAGGCCATCGACTACGAGGCCGAAAACAAAGAACGTCAGGAAGATGCCATCCTGCTGTTGCGTGACGACCGCCCCGCAGGGATGCTGCCGACCGAAGCCGATGCCCTGGAGATCTCCATCGATACCCAGGATAAAGGCTTCTGGTATCGGATACGCGCCTGGCGTTACGGGCTGGATCTCAAAAGCTGGTTGGTCAAGGCCGGTTACGTGCCCAGCGCCCGGGCCGACGATTTCGCGGCCCTTGATGCCCTGCTGGCCGCCGAGTACCCCGACGTCAATGGTGAACCTCACCGTATTATGGCCGGCATTATCGACAGTGCTGGCCATCGCACCAGCGAGGTTTACGCCTGGTGCCGCCGTAGTGGCGTGCTCCCCGCCAAAGGTGCCCAGGGTCGCAAGACCCAGCCCGTCACCGTGAACCGGCTTGACCGGTTTCCCGGTAACAACAGGCCTATCCCCGGTGGGCTCAACCTCTACCATATCGACACGCACTTTCACAAAGACCAGCTTGCCAACAAACTGCAGATCGATCCCACCGACCCCGGCGCCCTGGTGCTGCATAGCGGCTACACCCTCGATCAGCTCGCCGCCTTGGCCCGCGATCCCGGCGTAAAACAGGCCCACAACCTCGAGGAATACGCCCGTCAAATGTGCGTCGAATACCGTGACGAAAGGGGCTTGTGGCAATGCCCCGATAAAAAGGCCAATCACCTGTGGGACTGCGAGAGCAACGGTCTGGCGCTGGTCATGTACCTGGGCTGGCAACACAAGGCTTCCGACAAAAAGAAACCTGCAGTAAATGGCCTCAGACCTAAAGATACCCCGTCAACCACCACCCGCGAACTGCCGGTGTGGTTCCTCAACCGATAAGGAGACCCGATGAACACCCCTAAAATATTTCGCCGTCAAGATATGCTCACTGTCGCTGAATTCGCTAAAGCCATCGGTATGAGTCGCAGCTTCGCCTATCAGCTAGTTGAGCGTGGTCCGCTTGAAGGCGGAGTTGTAGCGTTTCGGTTTGGCTACGAAAAAGGGTTGCGTATCCCAGGAGAAGAGATTGAGAGATACAAGGCAGCGAGGCAGGTTCTTGGAGGGTAATGGTCCAAGGATTTATGCAAGAATGTCAGAGGTTATTCATGGCTTCTTTTACGAGAGCTAAAATACCATCATCCGGGATGGTCCCGTAGAAGTACCAATGGAGCCACGTATCAAAAACGGTCATGGCCTCAGGAGTCAGACAATACTCTGTCGCTTCTGCAGCATCATGATGTCGGCCGATGGGTTGGATTTGGTCCAGTCGGATAATGGACTCTGAGGCACCTGCAAGAGGTAGTTTGTCCCAAAAAAACTGCGGAAAGTGACACCGGCGAACCAAGTCAACAAAGCTCGGGTTATAGCCATCGCGTCCTTTTCCCACATCACAACCAAAGGCTGGTGCAACCAGAATCATGGGTGCTGTATGCCGTTTCGATTTGCCTAATATGACTTCGTTTGGGATCTCTTCGTTGCAATCGCCCACAATAATCGCTGGGCGCCTTTTGACCCGGTAGACGCCACGTTCTTCATTATCGTATTGCGGAATCGCTGCCACAGGAAGGGTTGTTTTCTTTTGCCGGTCACCAATTCGCATTGGCTCAAGTTTGACCATTGCGGATTGGTGTTCTGTTGGCTCGCATCGACCTGTTACAGTCAATTTGATAGGGACTTGATCAGTAATCGGTATAAAGGCCCAAATCAGCCGCCCTCTATGAAGAGTTTTGCCGGTATCCTTTGTCCACCAAGTTGGCTCGACGAGGTATTGTACACTATCTTCAGGATACACTGGGGTCGAACCTCGCCGGCGATTTCCACATGGTTGGAGCGATTTCAGCAACACCTTCAAAGGTTTCCGTGGGAGGTCCGGCGAGGGAATCAAGCCACTTGACGCCCTCTAAAAACACGTCGTCGTATACAGGTTTGCATTTCTGCCGGGCAGCTTCTTTCTGTTGGATACTGTCGGCGATCTTTTGGTTGATTCTAGCCTTCAATTCCTTGATTTTTGCTTTGCGGCGCCGCTTTTCGTTATTGCTGGAATAGGGAGCCTCTTCACTAATTTGAAAAGTAAAGGGTCGAACAGGACTACAAACATGAAGTTTATCAACCGGAATTTCAACGAAAAGGTTCAACTCTTCTTCTGGCGCGGCCGTGAGCATGGGCAGTGTCTGGTATACGTAATGCAATAACGATGAGGTGTCATTGGCGAATCTCCTTACGGCCTTTCTTACTTCGCCGCAAACAGAAACAGGGATATCCCGCTCCAGGTGGTCAACGAGATCACTGTGCGATATGGACCAGCGCGCATAATCGCTCTCGTTGTATTTGGAGGTAATTAATTTTTTCTGTGCCCCGATAGTATCGAGAGCAGGGTCGAGTCGCTGGTAGACATCGTTGGCCCAGGGGCCGAAATTATGAAAACGCCAACGGACGCCAGTGAAGGACTCACCCTTCCATTTGGCATGGGCAAGGTCGGCCAGGTACACGTATTTGATGAGGTGGATAGGGCCAAGCTCTCGCTCCTGCCACTCATCCTGCTCGCTGGCTAAGGCCAAGGCGTACTGAATTATGAGATCAATTTTACGGGTGTCCATGGTTCTAATAGTAACATTTCTCGAGAAATCTTGCGCCGCTGTTAAATAATTCTGTTTGGGGCGGATGATAATTTCCGCACAGTGCGGCACTTTACCCTTTACCGTTTCACCAGGTCAAAGATTTTAATGCTCCGAAAAAGCAAATTATGCCTGGTCCGCAAACTGTTGTCGCAAAATTTTAGATAAAAATACATTACTCTAAAAAAGTTGTCCACTACGTCCACCACGTCCACCACGTGCATGACATCCTCCGCCATACGCCATAACCTCGGCACATGGCAATTACACCCCTTTACACAGCCGCAGAGCTCGACACCCTGATCGCCGCCTATAAGCAGGCCGAGATCTCTTTGGCGTCCGGCGTCGCCGAATACACCCTCGACATGGGTGGTAGTCGTCGCACCGTTCGCAAACGCGACTTGGCCGAAGTGCGTCAAGCCCTGCAGTATTACCAAAGCCAGCGCGTGCAACTCGCTGCCGGATCCGGGCCTCAAGTCCTGGTGGGGAGGCCCGTCCGATGAGCGCTGGCTGTCGCGTGGGCCGCAGCTATCCGGCAGTGCGGGCCGCGGCCATTCGTCGCAGCTCCGGCGGTTACGGCGGCACCCTTTCCAACTGGTCGCCATCGCGCATGAGCTGGTCCGAGGAGGGTCGCAACCGCGAGACCGCCGTCGACCGCGCCAACGACCTGGCCGCCAACCATCCCCATGCCGCCAGCCTGGTGGACGCCATCACCGTCAACGCCGTCGGCCCCGGCCTGTGGCCGCAGAGCAAGCCCAACTTCAAGCGATTGGGGCTCTCTGAGTCATGGGCCACCGAGTTCGCCGAACAGGCCGAATGGGAATTCGAGCAGTTCAACCGCGCCGCCGACGCGCGCGGGGTCACCGATTTTTACGGCAAACAGTTTCAAAACCTCTGGTCGATGCTGGTCAACGGCGAGTTTGTCAATCTGCCGCTGATGCTCGACGACCCCGGTCGCCGCTATAGTCTCGCCCTGCAGGATATCGATCCGATCCGGCTGCGCACGCCCATGGCGCTGCGCGGCGCCGCCGACATCCGCGACGGCATCCGCCTGGGCCGCCACGGTCAGCCGGTCGGCTATTTTTTGGCCGACCCCGAAGACGGCCGCATCTTTGCCGGCCTCGACGCGCGCCATTACCGGGAGCTGCCGCCCATGCGCGGTCACCGACCGGTGGTGCTGCACCGCTTTTACGCCAAAAGCCCCGAGCAGGTTCGCGGGGTGACGGTACTGGCCCCGGCCATGAAGTTCTTCCGCGACGTCTCCGACTATCTCGACTACGAACTGGTCGGCGCCATTGTCGCCAGCAGTTTTCCGGTGTTCATCGAAAAATCCACGCCCTACGACGCAACCGGGTTTCCGGGGGTGCAGTCCGTGCAAAACGCCGATGGCGACACCACCCATTACCGCACCTACAACCCCGGGCAGGTGCTCTATGGCAACAGCGCCGAAAAACCGCACATCCTCAAAAGCGACCGCCCCGGCAACAGCTTTCCCGCGTTTATCGAGACCATCCTGCGCGCCGTCGGCGCCGCCGCCGGCATGCCTTACGAAGTCATCAGCAAGGATTTTTCCAAAACCAACTATTCCAGCGCCCGCGCCGCCCTGCAGGAGGCCTGGCGCGTATTTGAGCTGTATCAGGATTGGCTGGTGACCGGTTTCTGCCAGGTGGTGTGGGAGATGTTTCTGGAGGAGGCCTTCCTGCGCGGACGCCTGCCGATCCCCAAGGGCGCGCCCGATTTTTACGCTGCCCGCGCCGCCTACTGCACCGCGACCTGGGTCGGCCCCGAGCGCACCAACGTCGATCCGGTCAAAGAGATGGTCGCCGACATCATGGGCCTCAACGCCAACGTCATCACCCTGGCCGATATCGCCGCCAAGCGCAACAAGGACTGGGAACAGCAGCTCAAGCAGCGCGGTCGCGAACGCCAGGCCGCCCGCGACCACAACCTCAACCCGGACCCGCCCAGCAGCAGCGCGGCCAAGGATCCGGCCACCGTGACGGAGTAAGCCATGCCCAGCCCGCAAAAATGGTACGAAATCAAAGCCCAGGCCACCGGCCGTGCCGAAATCTACATTTTCGGCGTGGTGGTCGATTACAAGTCGTGGGACGAAGACGACGTCACCGCCATGGAGTTTATCCGCTCCCTCAAGGGGCTGGGCGATATCGACCTGCACATCAACAGCCCCGGCGGCAGCGTGCCGGCCGGCAACGCCATCTACAACGCCCTGCGCCGCCACGCGGGCGACGTCACCGTCTACGTCGACGGCCTGGCGGCCTCCATCGCCTCGGTTATCGCCATGGCCGGAAATCGCGTCATCATGCCGGACAACGCCATGCTGATGATCCACGATCCCTGGTCCTATACGGTCGGCAACGCCACCGAGATGCGCAAGGCCGCCGACATGCTCGACAAGTTCAAGGTCGGCATGGTTGCCGCGTACCGCGAAAAATCCGGCATGGACGAGGCCCGTATCGAGCAGCTGATGGGCGAGGAGACCTGGATTACCGCCGCCGAGGCCGCCGAGATGGGCCTGGCCGACACGATCGAAGCGCCTCTGGCGATGGCGGCCTGTTTTGATCTGTCCCGCTACAAAAACGTGCCGCGCGCACTTGCATCGTTACCACCGGCCCGGGCCACCGGGTCAACCCCTCAACCGACCAAGGAGCAAACCATGGACATCCACGCATTGAGAGAGCAACACCCCGACCTCGTGGCCCAGGTCGAGGCCGAGGCCCGCGCAGGCTACATCCCGCAGGCCGCCGCCGAGACCGCCACCACCGCTGCCGTCGCCGCCGAAAACGCCCGCATCCTGGATCTGGTGCAGGCCGCCATCGGCGAGGAAGGCGCCGGCAAGATCCGCACCGCCGCCGCCAAGGGCCTGACCGCCGAGGATCTGCAGGGCCTGGGCGTGAGTCTGGCCGCCCAACCGGCCGCCGCCAGCGATGAGGCCACCCGCGCCGCGCTGCTGGCCGCCATCACGCAAGCCGCGCCCCAGGGCCTGCAGGGCGCCGCCGCCAGCGGTGAAGCTGTGGAACAGCAGGCCGCCGTCTCCGCCATCGCCGCCGGTGGCAGCGTGAAATAAACCGAGCCCTAAAGGAGCCAAGTCATGTCCGAAACCTTGAATTACGACAACCTGCTGGCCAGCGACTACCCGGCGGTGACCGATATCCGCACCGTGGTCAGCGGCCAGAACCTCAGCCGCGGCGCGGTGCTGGGCAAAATCACCGCCAGCGGCAAATACACCCTGTGCGACAGCACAGCCGAAGACGGCAGCCAGGCCCCGGTGTGCATCCTCGCCGAAGACTGCGACGCCTCGGCCGGCGACGTGAATGCCGAGGTTTTTCTCAGCGGCGCGTTCAACGAGAGCCAGCTGACCTTCGGCGGCACCGACGCCGCCGACACGCACCGCGATGCGCTGCGCGACCTCAACATCTATCTCAAAAAAGCCGTCTCCGCCTAAGCGGATGCTGCAAGGAGCCTGAATATGCCTATCGATATTTTCGACACCCGCACCATGCTGGCCGCTGTCGAGCAGATGAAGCGCCCGGGGCGCTTTTTGCGCGACACCTTTTTCCCCGGTGAGGAGCAGTTCGACACCGAAACCGTCGATGTCGACATCGTCAAAGGAAAACGCCGCATGGCGCCGTTTGTCAGCCCCATCGCCGAGGGCCGCCTGGTGGAGGGTATCGGGTTTTCCAGCTCGAGCCTCAAGCCCGGCTACGTCAAACCCAAGATGGTCACCACCGCCGCCGATCTGCTCAAGCGCCTGCCCGGCGAGACGCTCTATGGCGGCGGACTCGGCCCCGAGCAGCGCGCCATGCAGAAACTCGGCAAGGACCTGGCCGAACTGCTCGACCAGATCGACCGCCGCGAGGAATGGCTGGCCGCGCAGGCGCTGAACGCCGGGGCCGTCACCATGACCATCAAGGGCGAGACCGCCGACAAAACCGTGCAGGTTGATTTCGGAATGGCCGCCGATCACAAGGTCACCCTGGCCGGCAACGATCTGTGGAGCGATACGGTCAACAGCGATCCGGTCGCCAAACTGGCCGAATGGTCGCGCAAGATCCGGCAGGACAGCGGTGTGTCGCCCACCGACGCCGTCATGGGCAGCGACGCCTGCGCGGCTTTTCTCGGCCACCCCATCGTGCAGAAGTATATGGATATGCGCCAGGTGGACATGGGCAAGATCGACCCGATGCAGCTGCCCGAGGGCGTCACCTACGTCGGCCGCCTCAAAGCGCCGTCAATTACCATCGATATCTGGACCTACGACGAGTGGTATGTCGACGACAGTGGCACCGAACAGCCCATGATGCCGCTGAAAAAAGTCTGGCTGGGCAGCCGCCGCGCCCAGAACAAGCGCCTCTACGCCGTCATTCAGGACGTCGAAGCCATCGAGGGCGGCCAGGCCGCCGTGCAGCGCTTTCCCAAAAGCTGGATCACCAAGGACCCGGCGGTGCGCTGGCTGATGGTCCAGGCCGCGCCGTTGATGGCGCTCAACCAGCCCGACGCGTTTATCAGCGCGCAGGTGCTGTCGTAATGCCAACAGCTCGCGGGGTCGTTTGACGCCGCGGGCAACGCAAGCGAGGACCCCATGAGTAAAAAAACCGTCGAGATCCAGGCCGTCGGCGCCATTGACTACAACAAGCAAAAAATCCGCCCCGGCCAGACCTTTGCCTGCCCGAAGGACGAAGCCGACCGCCTCATCGGTCTGGGCGCGGCGTGCATCCCGGTGCCACAATCCGCCCGTGAGACCGACCAGCCCGCAGGGCTGACCGTCGCGATCCTGCGGGCGCAATACCCCGGTCTGGTCGCGAATATCGAAGCCGCCGCCCGTGAAGGCTACGTGCGTCTCGATGAGGCCAAAAGAGATTTTGACGCCCTGCAAAAAGAGCTGGAAGCGGCGCAAGAGGCGCTGCGGGCTGCCGCCAAAAAATAAACCCAACGACAGCGCGGGGCCGCACTATCGGCGGTCCTCTTCTCCACGCCGGGCCCCGCGCATTTTTGAGAATCTATGCCGCCGGAACTGTTGCAAATAGCCGTCCTCGGGTTGCTTGGCCTACTGAGTATCGCCACCACGATCATCGGTTTTTTCGTGGCGCGCACCATGGCCAAAGTGGATGCCAATCAGACAATTTTGTTCGAGCGGCAAACGGCTCTGGAGAGACAGTTTTTTGAACTGCTGGGCGAACACAGGGCGAGGCATAAGGGAGAACGATGATCGCTAACCGCGAAACCCGATACGACGAACGCATCAAAACCGCCGTGCTGCGGCATTTCTCCGAGTTGCTGACCGACTTCGGCCCGTTCGGCTGGCTGTGGATCCGTGCCCAGATCTGGCAGGAGTCGCGGTTTGACCCCCGCGCCAAATCCCCGGCGGGGGCCATGGGCCTGATGCAGCTGATGCCGGACACCGCCGCCGAGTTGGACGTGACCGCGCCGTGGGACCCGGCACAAAACATCGATGCCGGGGTGCGCTACCTGGCGGATCAGTATCGCCACATGACCGAGATCCCGACGTTTGCCGAGCGCATACGCTTTGCCCTGGCCGCCTACAACGGCGGGCGCGGCTACGTCAATTTTGCCCTGGTGCTGGCGCGCGACGCCGAAGGATTGCCCGCCAGCTTTACCCGCTGGCGCAAGCTCGGCAGCTTGCCGGGGCAGTGGCAGACCTGGAAAAACACCGCGCCGTATCTGGACGATCCGCGCTGCCGACCCGGCGGCCGCCGTGCCGACGCCCGGCAGATGTGGGGCTATGTTGCCAAAATCGAGGCACGCTATCAGCACTACCTGCGCGCCGCGCTGTCCGGCCAGGGGCAGGTGCTGCATGCCGGCCACTGATCCGGCCAGATGGGGCCGCTGCGTCTACAGCGCCACCGGCCGCTGCCCGGCAGCCGGGCGAGGCGCGCTGATCTGCGCCGCGACCCCCTGCCCGGGACACAAGGAGACCGATGACTCAGACCGAACTGATCAAACGCGCCCAAAACGGTGATGTGCTGCTGGTCAAAAGCGACAGCGCCGTCGGCAAGCTGGTCCGCTGCCTGACCGGCGAGAGCTACAGCCATGTGGCCGTGCTGGTGTGGGTGCCCGGTCTCTACGGATTTACGCTGCGGGTCTACGAGTTTGCCGAAGGCGTCGGCCACCAAACCCTGCCGCTCGATGACTGGCTGGCGCAGCGCGAATCCGCGGCCCTGTTTTACGGTGTCGCGCCCGAGCCCGTGCATGCCGCCCCGACCCGGGCGCGCACGGCCGCGGAATACTACATCACCGCCTCACGGCTGCAGCGCGGTTACGGCTATCTGAGTCTGGTCAAGGTGTGGCTCAGTCAGCTGATCCGCTGCCGTATCCCGGTACGGCAGAAGGTCTGCTCGACCTATACGCAGGAGATCTGGCGGGCCGCCGGGTTTGATGCCATCGGCCGCACCGCCGACCCGGGAGACATCGCCGAACACTGCCAAACCCTCTACCCGCTATGGAGATAACATGCGTCCGCAAACCTTTGCCCTGATCGGATTACTGCTGCTTGGCACCCTGACCCTGCTGGTGGTCGGCTGCTGCACGACGCCGCCGGCCAACGACCCCGTCGGCGCGGCCTTCGACCGCCACGAGCCCGCCCTGCGCCTGGCGGTCAACATCGCTGTCGGCCAATGGCTCACCGCGCATCCGGCATGGGCGGTACCCGCCGCCCGCATCGCCGAAACCGTGGCCGCCGAACTGGAGACACAAGGTCTGGCCAGCCTTGCATCCCTGCAACAGCAAGTGTCCGCCCATATCGATTGGGACGCAATGCCCCCGGCCGAGCACAGCCTGATTGTCAGCGTCATCGATACCGCCGCGCAGGCCATCACCCAGAGACTGGACGCCGCCGGCCTGACCGACCCCAACGAGCGCAAGATCCGCGCCGCCAAGGTCCTGCGCTGGATCGCCGAAACCGCCCGCGTCCGATCCGGCAGCGCCGCCGCCAAAAACGCCGCCCGCGGGCCACGCTACCAGGTGCTGGCATGATCGATGCCGCCGAAGTGTTTGACCTGGCCCTGGGCGACTGGGGCGAGATGGTCATGGTCGGCGGTCAGTCCATCACCGCCATTTTCGACGTGCCGTTCGCCGTCGCCTCGCCGCGCGACTACGGCGTCGAATCCTCTGGCCCGCGGCTTGTCTGCAAAACCACGGATCTGCCTGCAGGCACCGATCACGGCACCGCCATTGCGGTGCGCGGCAAACCTTACACTGTCGCCGGTGTGGAGGATAACGGCCTCGGCGACACTGTCCTGACATTGGTGGCCGTATGACGACCCGGCAGCAGATCATGTCCGCCGTCATCGCGCGGCTGCAGACCATCACGCCCGACAACGGCTACGGCTTTGACCTGTCGGCCAACGTCGAGGAATGGCCCGCCACCAACATCGGCCCCAACAAAGTGCCGGCCGCCATCGTCTCCGACCCCGGCGGCGGCATGCAGGATGCCGGGGTCTCCGGCCGCCTCGATCACCAGATGGAGATCGAGATCGAATTGATCGTCAAGGGTACGCCCTCCATCGTCCGCGCCCTGGCCGGCGATGTACTCCAGGCCATCGGCACCGATCCGACCTGGTCCGGCCTGGCCGTCGATACCACGGCGACCGGCGTGCAGATTGCCGTCGAACAGCACCAACACCTGTTTTCCGGGGCGCAGATCGACCTGACCGTCATGTATCGCACCATCAAGTGGTCCCTGTAGATTTTCGCGGCCCGCATAAGGAGCTTTGACCATGTCCATTTTTCGCAAATCCAACACCACCGTCTACGCCAAGATGCAGGCCGCCAAAGGTGCTGCGGCTGTGGTGGACGGCGCCAATGCCATTGACGTGCTGCAGGATTCCGCGTTCGTGCAGCCCAAGGGCAATCTCATCGACCGCGGGCTGATCCGCGGCGGACGCTGGCCCAGCAAAAAGGTGGTCGGCGGTCGCTGGGGCGAAGGTCCCCTCAATCTGGAAATACGCGGCAGCGGCACCGCCGGCACCGCGCCGGAATTCGGCCCACTGCTTCAGACCCTGCTCGGCACCGTGATCACCAACAGCGCCGGCACCGTGGCCGACGTGGCGGCCACCACCACCGAATTTGACAGTGCGCTGGATCTGACCGTTGGTCAGCTGGTGCGGGTCGAGATCGGCAGCGGCTACGAGGTGCGGCGCATCGCCACCAAGGGCGGTGTTGGCCCCTTCACCTATACCGTGCATCGGGCTTTCTCCCAGGCACCAGCCGACGGCGCGGTGATCGCCGCCGGCGTGACCTACCATCATCTCGGCACCGAGACCGAGAGCTACATGACCCTGGAGCAGTATCTCGACGGACTCAAGTTGCTCTGCACCGATGCGGTATGCGAAAAGCTCGACGTCGCCACCACCGAAAAAGAGGTCATCAAAGGCAACTTTGCGATCCGCGCCATCGGCTGTGCCGAGAGCAACGACAGCGACAGTCTGACCCCGGCCTACGACGATACCGACCCGCTGATCGGCACCGATTGCAATCTGCTGCTCGACGGCACCGCTCTCAACATGAAGAGCATGGAGTTCAGTCTCGGCACCCGCCGCGACCGTGGCGGCGTCAACTCCACAGGCATCAGTGAGCTGCCTTTTAGCAGCAAGTTCGAGGCAACCTGCAAGCTCACACCCTGGGTCGAAGACAAGACTCCCTTTACCAATTTCTTTGCCGGGGCTCTGGCCGATGTCGAGATGACCAAGGGCGCCACTGCCGGCAACATCTTGCACATCCTCATCGAAGACGTGCAACGCGAAGGCCCCAGCATTGGCGACGACGACGGCGATTTTACCTGGGAGGATTCGTTGACCGTCACCGGCGGGATCTGCATCGGGTTTTTCTAAGGGCGATTATTTACCGCAAAGATCTCAGAGACCGCCGAGGTTAAAACCAAAAACAAGGGGTTTGCCTCTCTCCGCGCTCTCTGCGGTAAAAAGCGAGAGGTTTTGACCATGCGCAAACCTTTTAAATACATCGGCTACCTGCTGCGCTACCGGCGCGGCTTTATCCGGATCTGGCGTGGCAACCACCGCAAACTGAGGATGGCCAATGGCCAAGGATAAAAAAATATCGCTGATCATCAGCGCCAAAAATCAGGCCAAGGGAGCCTTTGCGTCGGTCAAGAAGGGTTTGTCCGACATTGGCGGCCTGGCCAAAAAGCTCTTCAGCCCCACCGGACTGATCCTGGGCGGTCTCGGCGCGCTGGGCTTGGGCAAACTGGCCTCATCGTTTATCGAGACGGCCAGCAGTTTCGAAGGGTTGGAAGCGTCGCTGACCACCACTCTGGGCAGTCTTGACAAGGCGCGGCAGGCCATCGCCTACGCCAACAAAGAGGCCGCCGCCAGTCCTTACACCGTTTTGGAGTATGGCGAAGCGATCAAGACCCTGTCGGCCTACGGTATCGACTACGCTGCCGTCATGCAAACCGTCGGCGATACCGCCGCCAGCATGGGCAAACCACTGCAACAGGCTGTTGAAGCCCTGGCCGACGCCCTGCAGGGCGAAGGGGAGCGTCTCAAGGAATTCGGCATCAAGCAAAAGATTGCCGGTGACCAGATTACCTATACCTGGGTCGACGCCATGGGCAAGGTGCGAAACACCGTCGCCCAAAACAGCCCGGAGATCATCCAGCAGACCCTGCTCGCCATCTGGAACGAAAAGTACCAGGGCGGCATGGAGAAATTCGGGACGACCTGGAAGGGCCTGACCAGCACCGCCAAGAGCCTGTGGGACGAATTCAAGCTGGCGATCGCCAACAGCGGCACCTTCGAATTGCTCAAAAATGGACTGCAAGTCGTCATCGGCAAAATCAACGAGGCCAAAAAAGCCGGCGATTTCCAGAAATGGGCCCAGCAGGCCGGCGAAGCCGTGTTTACCGTCGCCCGGGCGATTGTCGAGAGCATTCCGCGAGTGCTGATCATGACCTTGGAAGTGATCAGCAAAATCACCATGGGGTTCCGTGGCTGGCAAATGCTGATCGGTGAACTGAAGATCGCGTTTCTCGGCTTCGCCCGGATCGCGCAATCCGTTCTCGGCGGCATCGCCGAGGGCGCCGCCAAGGTCTGGTCCATCACCAATATCTTCGGGCAGTCGGACGACCTGATCAACGATTTGCGATCGTTCGCCGATAATCAAAAACTCGTCGCCCAACAGCTGCAGGCCGACCGCGACGCGGAGATCCGCAAACAACAGCAAACCATTGCGGGATACACCAAAGAGCAGCAGGAGATCGAAGGCTACAAGCGCAAGGTCGCGGAAATGGAAGGGGCGTTTAAAAATTTCGTGGCCCAGGTCAACACCGCGGCCGCCGCCCAAAAGGAAACCGGGGAGGCGGCCAAAGAAGGCTCGGCCATGGCGATCAACGCCATGCAGGATGAGGGGCGCGCCATTGAAGCGTTGATCGCAAAATACCGCCGTCTCAATGAGGCGGCGGGCCGCCGGGGCGGCAGTTTTTCGGTCGCCGGGCTCGACCAGGCGCTGGATGACGCGGAGCGCACCGAATGATCCCTGCCGATTTTTACGTCCACATCGAGGATGCCTCACTGGCGTGGATCGACGTGACCGAAAAGCTGCGCGGTCTGAGCGATGGTACTAGCGGCGAGTCACAGATCATCCCGACCGTCCATTTGACCTTTGCCGCCGATGTCGACGCCGAGTTCACCGCACTGCTCAATCCGCAGATCAACCCGTCCCGCGCGCGGATCCGCATTACCGATGGCGCTCTGGCCACCTATTACCTGATGGAAAAACAATCCGGCACGGTCCAGAAGGGCCTGCGCTATCCGACCGTCACCGGCCGCGCCTGGGCCGGCGTGCTCGACAACTGGCGGCCGCTCTCCTACACCTGGCCGGAGGATATGCTGTGCAGCGCCATTGCCGCGCAGGTCGCCCACCGCGATGTGGCCAACCAGTCCGGCGAGGTGGTCGGCGTGGTCTGGCAGGCATCGCTCGATCCGACCATCCCTGGCGGTCGCTACCAGGTCAGCAAAAAACGCCGCCGCGACATCATCACCGAATTGGCCGAGGCGTGTGCGGCCCGTGTGCGCGTCTCGGCCGATGGTCGGTATCTTGAAGTGTATGATCGGCCGTCGCGGGCACTCACGGCTGCGGCCGTGCGCAATTTTACCGAGGCGCTGGACCTGAGTTACGAGATGGCCCGCGTCGATGAACCGGCCAACGCCGTCCGCGTGCAGGGCGAAGTCCTCAATTACACCCGGCCGAGTCTGCCGGTGGTGCGTGTCACCCTGGTGCCGGGCGATATCGAGGCCGACGGCTCGGACCAGGCCTCGGCCGTGGCGCGTGTCTATGACAGCGGCGGCAATCCGGTGCAGCACAAAGCCATCGTCGATGAGGCGATCAGTGCTGGCAGCTATACGCAGATCCCTGTTTCCGGATGTTTTGCCGTGGACGGCGTGTGGCTCAACACCGGTACGCAGGACAGCCCCGTCAAAGGGGCCAACGTCGCCCCGACCGGGTTTGACGCCTCCGCCATCACCGTGCCGGATAATGGCACCCAGCTGTTTATCGTCAGTTACACGCAGGCCGAGTCGGTCAGTTGGTCGAGCGCTGATGTGCAGCGGCAGATCGATGGCGAGGCGCATGCCACCGCGGGGTTGTTGGCCGTCGCCACCAGCTACGCCATCGGCACGGTGCGCGGCGTCTACCGCGCCACCGACACGAATCGCAGCGGCACCAACTACTACACCGGCGGCAGCGCCACGGCGGGCGGCACCAGCATCACGCTGGGCATCTCGCCGGGCCCGGCCGGCACCGCCGTTATCGTCGATTACGATCAGTACGAGGCCACCCCGGCGGTCAACATCAGCCCGGCGACCAGCCTGTGCGACGCCGAAGGCAAGGCGCGCACCACGGTCGGCGCGGGCACCAGCGTCGGCACCATCGCCATTGTCGCCAGCGCCCTGGGCCAGAGCGGCAGCGCCAACCTCAGCCTGACCGGCGATACCGTCGGGGCGCTGACGGTGACCGCCGATCCGCAGACCATCCGCGCCAAACAGAGCGCGACCGCCACCACGACAATCACCGGCGAGGCCTGCCAGACCGCCGCCGATGATGACGGGCATATCTATGTGGCGGTCGACAACCTGGTCACCTACTGCGGCAGCGTGCTGCTCAGCGGCTGGGGCAACGCGCCGGTGCTGAGCTGGACCAACAACGCCGCCTCCGGTGACTACCGCATCTATCTGGCCACCAGCGCGCCGGCCGGCGTCGCGGGCAGCGCCACCTACACCGGCCGCGAGATCATCGACGAGGCCGACCAGACCAGTGATATTGCCGCCAGTGTGCTGACCCGCGCCGGCAGCCCGGTCAGCGACGGCACCGAGGTCAAGTTCGAGCTGCTGGGCGCCACCGGCGGCGCGACCCTGAGCGCCCAGCAGCAGACAACCAGCGGCGGCACCGCCAGCGTCACCCTGACCGCCGGCAGCGTCGCGCAGTTTGAGGTGCTGGTGACCGCCGGCCCCTACCGCGCCCGGGTGGCGATCACCGTCACCGACCAGCCGCTGGCCGCCGAGCAGACCGCCGGCACCAGCAGCGGCAGCGTGTCCAGCGGCAACAGCGACCCGGAGCAAACAGACGATAGCCAGGACCAAGAGCCAACACTCGACGAGGACGAATACGTCCGCAGCGATGGCCGCATCTGCCGGCTGGTGCTCAAGGACTGGGAGGACGCCGACGGCAACATTCGCGGGCGGAGACAGGTGGTCGGTTGCGAAGGTGAGCCGTTGGCATTCAAGGATGTTGAAATGTGCGGAAAGATTTTTACGACCAACGCCGAGGGCTGGTTCTCCTTCGACTGTGGTATAGAGGGTGGCAACGAAGTGGCCGTGGACGGTGTGACTTCGTCGTTCGACATCGCACCGGCCGGCAGCGAGAGTCGTTGGGTGCCGGGCAGCAGCGACCGCTGGTACGAGGTGTGCCGTGACACGTGACGGACAGATCCGGATCTGTAATGAGGGGCCGGAGCCGAGTGCCGGCCAAATTGTGATTTGCGACCCGGCGCCGGAGCCGAGTGAGGGAAAAATTGTCATCTGCCCGCCCAAATGCGGGCCAGACATCCCTGCTTTGGTCATCAGCGGTACCGAAACCCCCAGCGTTGGCAGCCAGTACAGTGCCAGCGGTGGTAAGCCACCCTACCGGTTTTCGATCAGTGCCGGGCAAATCGCTCTTGGCACGGGGGTGGTAACCGACCTCTCAGGTGTGTGCGGCTCCGGAAGTGTCTCCGTCGCCGACGCCTGCGGCAATATGTCCCGTATGGACGTCAGGTTTCCAACAGGCACCTGGGTTTTGGTTGCGGATGAGGATTTTACCGGGGACGGCTGCGGCGATTGGAGTTGGTCGTCCAGCCAGATACATGAGCTGAACTGTACCGTCGGGAAACATAAATATTGGGAACGAACGCAAAAGCACAGCGGGCCGGATTGCGCATGTTTTTCCCATAGTTGTCCCTCGCCAGTCTGCCCACCGACGGACTGCTGTTTGACCGTATGGCGACGCAAAACCTACGAATGGAAGTGCCCATGATTGCAGCGCGCATATTTTACGGGGAGACGGCCGAGGAAATCGGTATCAGTGTGGCCGAATACGCGGACCGCAGGGCCACGCTGGTCCGCTATTTGGCAATCAGCGGGGGGCAGTTTGACCGCGCCGACTTTTTGAATTGGTTGCAAGCCGATGCTGCTGGCGACCGGGGGAACAACCCAGAAGAGGCTACAAAATCAATCCGCATTATCGGCGGCCCCAAACCAAGCGGTAAGCGATGTTGCGGAGGAGGGAAAATCCGATGACACGCATCGTCGCCATTTTCGGCGCCTACATCGTCACCGCCGTGATCACCGGCAGCAGCCTGTTTGCCGCCGCCCGGGCCTGGATCGTCCGGCGCACCCCGCGACTGCGGCCGGTGCCGGAGCATCCGCATTTTATCGAGTGCCGGCTGTGCCTAGGCTTTTGGGTTTCGCTGGGCATCACGCTGGTACTAAACCTGCCATGGACCGATCTGCTGCTGATCTACGGCGGCAGCTATTTTCTCGCCACCCAGGAGCGATAATATGGGCACCACCCTGGCCTTGCAAAGCGCCACCGTTGTCGGGTTTGCCAATCATCCGACCCTGCCGCGCATCATCGTGTTTAGCACCCAGGGGGTGGATGTCTACCGTGCCAGCGATATGCAGCGCGTGGCCTGGGCCGCCATCGGCAACGTCACCTGCGGTGCCGCCAACAACAACGGCATCTATGTCGGTACCTCGGATGCCGGTATCTACCGGCTGCCGCTGACCATGCAGGACTGCGCCATGGGCGCCATGACTCGCGTGTTTGGGGCAGGGGCGGCGGTGGAGCTCGCCAGTTACGACATTAAGGATCTCTCCGGCCACGGCAGCGCCCTGGCCATCGTTACCGCCGCGGAGATGGTCTATTTGCCCAGCCCGGCCAGCGCCCATACCTATACCGGCAGCGGCACGCCATTGCGCTGCGCCATCAACGGCAGCTATCTGGCCTGGGGGACGGCCACCGGCGTCGAGATCGCCGCGCTCCCCACCGGCGATTGGAGCAGCAGCGATGCGTCAACCCCTGACGCCGCTAACCGGCTGACCTTTGAGGCGGGCACCGATAATCTGCTGATCTGCCACAGCGACGGCCTGCGCCTGGTGGACTGCACCGACGCGGCCTCCGCTGGCGGACTGCCGACGGACGGCTTGGTGGCACACTGGACGTTTGACGCAGTCAATAGCACTACCGTCTACGATGAATGTGGCAACCACAACGGGACGCTCGTCGGCAGCGCCACAGCAGGCAGCCGGGACGGGCAAATCGGCAAGGCGCTCAATTGTGACGGCATCGACGGTGGGATGACATTTGGAGCCCTCGGTATTTTCGGCTCCAACTTCACAGTCACCATGTGGGCGGAATTTGACCGCGCCGCTGAGAGTATGCCGAACCATGAATACCTTTTTTACCCCAGAGCCGAGAAGGACATCTCTCTTTACCGGGAAAAATCCACCGGAAAAATTTGTTTTGAGGGCTATAACGTTTCTGCCTTCAGGGCGACGTCGATCACGGCCCCAGCAACAGGAGCCCCTGTTTTTATCGTCGGACGTTGGACAATGGGGGCTAAACTGGAGCTTTTCGTCAACGGGGTCCTCGAGAGCACCCTCGAAAGCACGAAAACGCCAAGCACTACCAGCGACATTAGCGCCTTTGGCTACCAAACCACCGCAACCCCTGTAAAGTGGCTGGACGGTGCCATTGATGAGTGCCGGGTGTACAATCGCCTTTTGACTGACAATGATATCGCCGCTCTTTACAGGCAGACCGACCCCGTCGCCCCGCGGGCCGGGCTGGTCAGCCACTACACGATGGACGCCATTGCCGGAACGACGCTTTACGACGAAATCGGCACGGCTAACGGCACCATCAGCGGCGCGACGCAGGTCGACGGATACCTGGGTAAAGCCCTCAGCTTCGATGGCATAAATGACTACGTCGACCTGAACTATGGGGCAGGCGCGACCTTTTCCGAAGCCACCATCGTCGCCTGGGTCAAAATCGCCGCAGCCGACAAGCCGGCGGCAGGCAGCACAGCTACGATTTGCAACAACTACGAACTCACCAACGGAAAGCATCTCGGGCTGCGCGTCTATGACACCGGCAAGGTCGGATTTTTTGTTGACGATGATGTCAACGCCATGTGGAACGAACGAAGCAACGAGGATGTCTGCGATGGTGAGTGGCACATGGTCGCCGGGGTTTTTAAAGCCACCACCCAGCTGCGGATTCAGATTGACAATAACGCCCCATACACGCAGAACACCGTCCCGACCGGCGCTATTTCATCCTGCCAGAGGGATTTTTTCATTGGCTACGAAACCGCTTCTAGCACCGAATACCTCAAAGGGCACGTCGAGAACGTCCGCATCTACAACCGCGCCCTTTCCGCCGAAGAACTCTCCGGCCTCTACGCCGAAGCCTGGCCCTCCATGCCTCGTAATGGATTGATCGCCCATTGGAGTATGGGCAGCATCAACGGCACGACCTTGGTCGAGGAAGGTGGCAGCTACAACGGGACGATTGCCGGCGCGACGCAGGTCGATGGCCACATTGGCAAGGCGCTTTCTTTCGACGGCACCAACGACTTTGTCGAGATCCCGCACAACAGCGCCCTGAAACCGACAGCTGCCATTACCTATATGGCGTGGGGATACAGAGACGATTGGAGCAGCGCCGGAAATACCCGGCTTCTTTCGTGTACTGAGGCGGGTGGTTTCAACTTTGAATTTGACAACGTAACCACCGGTAATGTTGACGCTTCGATTCGGATAAGCGGAACATACCAACACGCAGCATTTACATACACAGGCCTAAACCCCGGGTGGCATTTTTTCGCAGCAACCTGCGACGGACGGTATACAAAAATTTACGTTGACGGCGTTCTCCATGCCACCGACGATAGGGGTAGCACAGGAACTATCGACTACACCAACAACAACAGCATTATCATCGGAGGCGAGGCTGGGAGTGGAACCGGATGCTCCGGTAGCTACTGGGCCGGCCTGATCGATAGTGTCCGCATCTACTGCAGGGCGCTTTCCGCCGCAGAGATCGCCATCCTTTACACCGAGGGCCTTGGGGGCTATGGCACCAACTATGACAGCGACCTCGGAACCGCCACCGATTGTCAGGATGCCTGGAAGGCCGGCGCGTACATCGCCTACGGCACCCGTAACGGCAGCGACGGTGGCCGGTTCGGGATTTTGCAGCTTGACGAGGACCACAACGCCACCAGCAAAACCACCGTCGCCAGTACCGACACCGACGCTGTCTGGCTGGCCGCAGGGGCGACGGAGGCGATTTACAACAACATCCACGAGCGCTACCGCATGGTGGTGCAGATCAGCCCCGGCGCCAATGCCATCGCGGTGCGACGCGATTGGACCCTCTACGCCGAAATCACCGACGCCCTGGGCGGCATCCAGGCCGGCACCGTCGCCCTCACGATCAACGGTCAGGCGGTCACCCCGACCACCAGCGCCATCACCAACGGCTACGCGGTCGCCTACACCCCCGGCAGCAGCAGCGGGTATGCGGAGCGCGTCGCCATCGAGCTATCCGGTACGGACGCCAACGGCAACACCGTCAGCAGAGCCTGGTCGTTCGTCACCGCCCCGGCCCCGGGCGCCACGGTCACCGACAGCACCCCGCCAAACGTCGTCTGCACCCGCGACATCGGTCTGTCAACCGCCGAAGCCGATGAGCAGGTCGGCGGGGTCAACGTGATCTGGCTGGAGGATATCGCCGGGCCGTTGTTTGTCACCGATGCACAAGCCGTGGCCGTCGGCACCCTCGCCATCGACGAAGTCACCTACCATCGCCACATCCGCACCATGACCGTCATGCCTGCCGACGCCAACGGCCTGCCGACCCGCGACCTGCGTGCCGGCCAGGTGGTCACCATGACATGCCCCGCCATCGGTATGACCGCGCAAAAATGCGAAGTTCTCGCCATCCAGCGCAAAATCGATGATCAGGACGATATCACCTTCACGCTGCAAATCGCCTATTACGAGGCCGTCACATGAGTCTGAAAAAACTGCGCAAACGCCTGGCCATCGATCAACGCAATATCCTGATCGGCACCGTCCTCCGCGACGGCACCCACACCGTCCGGATCCGCACCAGCAAAGGCGAAATCCGCGACGCCCTCAAACCGGCCGCCACCACCTACAACACCGGTGCCCGCCTCGAATTGCGCACCGACGGACGAAGCCTGCAGGTCACCGGCGAAGCCCCCCTCGCCAACCTGGATGGTGAGGTGGTGTATCAGGTGTGATATTAAATTTTTTATAATAATATTTATACCCATCGAATTTCGTGCGGATGGAAATACAAAGCCCTCAGAAGCAAAAATGCTCTGAGGGCTTTGTGTGTTGAGGACTCTAAAATGTGTACGCATGTGTACGCGACAACTGAAAAGGGGTTACGGAAAAGTTCCGTAACCCCTTGATTTTGGTGGAGCTAAGCGGGATCGAACCGCTGACCTCTTGAATGCCATTCAAGCGCTCTCCCAGCTGAGCTATAGCCCCGTGTGTTGTGGAGTGGGTTATAGCAAAAGCCC
>Ga0265295_1002264_pt1 | contig 31125 bp, 26 predicted proteins | sample Munlansysbiofilm_FD_192503 | JGI IMG/M metagenome (GOLD analysis project Ga0265295, IMG submission 192503) | Leachate microbial communities from a municipal landfill in Southern Ontario, Canada - Methane capture system biofilm | ecosystem: Engineered > Solid waste > Landfill > Unclassified ... | reverse complement strand
AATTTAATTAGGTAAAGATATGGAAAATAAAAGAAAAAAATAATATTATTAGAATAAAACTCAAAATTTGATAATACCTATTACTCTTTAATACACCTTACATATTGACCACGGTATTTATCACTTGTTCCATAATTATTTATATTATAACTTAATATATTAGTAGTACTTTTAGTCAATCTAAAATCTATAGGATTTCCACTAGCTAAACTAGTAGTCCAATAAAATCCAATCTTATCTGCATCATAACAAGTTCCTCCTGAAGTTTTATATCCACCTAAATAACCTGCCCAAGCATAAGAATTTGTTCCTATCACCATAATACTTGAAGCATCTGGCGTATTATTCATTAATGTTTGAAAATCTGTTGAAGTAGGAGTTCTCCAGCCAGTAGGGCACAATTTTTTAGTATCATTTGCAGCGTAAAAATTATAAAACAAGCCATCTCCACCTGAACAAGCATTAGTATATCTACCATCAGTCCCTTGTCCCCAAGTTGAATTTAATGATGTTCCATCTCTATATTTTGTAGTTCTTAAATTTTCCACCATCCAGCATTGAGTTTTAATCTGCACTGTAGTATAAGTATAGCCATTATAAGTAACTGTGGGAGTTCCAGGACAAGGAGTTGGTACAAACGGGCAATTACTAGTATTTAAATTAATTATATTAGAGAAAGAACTTTCACCACATGAATTTACTGCTTTAACTCTGTAATAATAAGTAGTTTCGCATTACAACCCATTAATATTATAAGAAGTAAGATTACCAACATTTGTATTTAAAACAAAACTAGAAAATGTATTGTATTTTGATACCTGTAAAATATAAGAACTAGCCGAGCCAACTGTTTGCCAATTCGCATTAAAACTTGTTTCCCCGATATTTGATGCAGAATTGACAACAGGAGTATTTGGCAAAGGGATTACAGAAATTAAGATACTTTTACAATTTGTAATATCACAAGGGCTTTCAGCTCTAATATAATAAGTAGTGTTAATATTAGGCGAAACAGTTATGGAAGGTCCAAAATTCAAAGCAGTACCACCACAAGCATCTTTGTACCAAACCCATTCTGCATCAGTTCCTAAACCTCCTCCTTGAACACTTAAATTAGTATTATGACCTTCACAAATAGTATTATTTCCAGAAATTCCACTCGGCTCTTCTGATGGCAAACTAGAATCGCAAGGGTCTTCACTACCAATACAGCTAATTTTTACCCACTCACTAGTGTTTGAATTATAAGCTTCAAAACAATTAGTTGAAGTATTGTAAATTAATAAAGAATGAGCTGGTTCAACAATTGCATCTCGTTGTGTGGCTGACATACGTGGCAATAAAAAACCAGAGTTTATGCTTTCAACATCTAAAATACTTGATTCATGTGCTTCATTTCCGCTTAAGTTTATTGCTACACCTTGTGCAAAACCACAAAAATACAAAGCACTAAATATGACAAATACAAAAAACTGTTTAATAAGATTTATTTTAAACATAATATCTTTTTTTTATAATTACTACAAATATAGGTGGCAAAAATACAATAAATTTTTAAAAACTCAAATATTATATCATTTCAATCTTATTCACTAACAAATCAATTTTATCATTCAGATTAGCAATTTGTTGATGAATTTTGGAATTATCATTTAAACTATCAGGCATTTCTGCACTAATATAATTTACAAATCTCCAAATTTCTTTAATATCTGCAACATCAATTGTATAGGGGCTATAATCAGGATTTAGCGAATAAAGTCCAAGTTTTTTTTGAGATTGTAATTTATTTTCAATACACTTAAAAACAATTCCATCATCTAAGCTAAGAATAATGCAAGCATCTCCGTCTTTTAAAGAAAACCAATTTTGTATAAACTCACCTGTTACATATGAGCCATCAGGAATTGGCAACATAGAATCTCCGCTTATTTGAAAAGTTCTGTACTTTTTATTTGAAGATAAAAAAGGAAGTTTAAAAACTGGTAATACTTTCACAAATTCTGGGTCTGCAAAGCCTTGAGTATATCCAGCTTTTGCCTTTAAGTTTACTAACTCAATATTTTCATTATTTTTATCATCAACAGTCCCGTGCAAAACTCTAAGATTACCACCTTTTATATAAATATCATTTCCAGCCTCTAAAAGCCTAAGTTGTGATTCTGGCATTTTTGCCAAATCTAATTTTAAAAGATTGTCAACACTAAAATTAAAATAATTACTTAAATTAATTAAAGTCTCTATGCTTGGAGAAGCAACAGAATTTTCATAGCCACTATAGGTTGGTCGGGGCAAATTAACAGCCTTTGCCACATCATCTTGTGTTCGTTTTTTACGTTTACGAAGATGTTTTAAATTTGAACTTAAAAACATATTTTTTTTTTGCAAAATTACAAAAAGATTTAAAACTAAACAAATTTTTGATTAAATTTTAATAATAAAATAATAATCAACAAATTTCAATCCATTTTCGTCTCAGATTTCAAATCTTTATCTTGGAATAAGTTTTGCATTTTATATATTTTTATATTTTTGTGGCTATGAAAAAAAATCTTCTAATATTTTTGGTCTTTTATCTAAATTATTGGGGTTTACCAAATCTATTTGCACAATCACAAGATAGTCTGAAAACTATAGTGGCAGAAAAAGGTGATGGAATTTATAAAATTTTAAGAGAAAATGGATATATAGCTAAAGATTACTATCATGCATTTAAAGAATTGAATATTGATAAGATAAAAGATGAAGACCAATTAATTTTAGGTGAAACATATTATTTACCAGCTATTTTTTCTGAAATTTTAGAAGAAAATATCGAAGACGATACAACAAGCATTAAGCCAAGCGGTTTTACATATGCCGACACAATAATCAGCAATAAATTAGACGGAGCAATTATTTATTTAATAAGTGGGCATGGTGGCCCTGATCCTGGTGCTGTTGCAAATGTAAATGGAATTATGATTAGCGAAGATGAATATGCTTATGATATTTGCCTGAGAATGGCTAAAGCAATAGAAGAAAATGGCGGAAAAGCATATATGATAATTGAAGACCCCGACGATGGAATACGAGATGAAGAATATTTACAAATTGATTATGATGAATATTGTTACCCTGATTTGGAAATTCCACGCGAACAAAACGCAAGATTAAAACAACGTGCCGATGCAGTAAATGATTTATACAAAACACACAAATCAACTGATTATCAAAGAGTTATTGAAATCCATTTAGATTCTCGTAGTAATAGTGCAACTGTTGATGTGTTTTTTTATCATTATCCTGGTAGTACAAAAGGTAAAAAGACAGCTGAAGTTTTTCAAAATATTTTTTCTGAAAAATATGCAAAACACCAACCAAATCGTGGATATAAAGGTAGCGTAACCAATCGAAATTTATTAGTTATGAGAAAAGTTTTACCTCCTTTAGTTTTTATAGAATTAGGAAATATTCAAAACGAAAAAGATAGAAAACGATTTTTAAAATGGTCTAACCGTCAAGCAATTGCAAATTGGTTAGTAGAAGGTTTAATTAGAGACTTTAGCGAGTAAAAACTAAAACCGTAAATGCTTAACCGAAGAGCCACCTCTTTGAATTAGTCTAAGCGATTCAATTCCAATTTTAATATGATCTTCAACGTATTTTTCAGTAACTTGTTGGTCGCTATCATCAGTTTTTACACCTGTAGAAATCATTGGTTGGTCGCTCACTAAAAGCAAAGCACCTGAAGGTATTTCGTTTGCAAAACCAACCACAAATACAGTTGCTGTTTCCATATCAATAGCCATTGCACGTGTTTTTCGCAAATATTTTTTAAACCTTTCATCATATTCCCAAACACGCTTATTAGTTGTTAAAACTGTTCCTGTCCAATAATCGCGTCCACGATCACGAATAGAAGTTGAGACTGCTCTTTGCAACTGGAAAGCAGGTAAAGCCGGTACTTCAACAGGCAAATAGTCATCCGAAGTTCCCTCTCCCCTAATTGCTGCAATAGGCAAAATTAAATCACCTAATTTATTTTTTGCTTTTAATCCGCCGCACTTACCTAAAAACAATAAAGCTTTTGGAGAAATAGCACTCAACAAATCAATTATAGTAGCAGCATTTGGACTACCCATTCCAAAATTTATAATTGTAATATTTTCGTTTGTTGCACTTGTCATATTTTTATCCCTACCTTCAACTTCTACATTATTATATTCTGCAAACAAATCAACATAAAGCTGAAAATTTGTTAAAAGTATATATTCTCCAAAACTATCTAAAGTTTTTCCCGTATAACGTGGCAACCAATTATTAACAATTTCCTCTTTTGTTTTCATAAACAATTTTTTTACAAAAATAATAAATATATTAATACAAAAAAGGCTGTCAATATTTTTCGGACAGCCTTTTTTAATTTTACTTTTTAAAATTTAGCCAACTTTAATTTGTTTTAAAACCTTTGCTTGCTCATCTTTAGGAATTGTTATTGTTAAAATTCCATTTTCGTAGCCTGCATTAATTTTTTCTTTATTAATGTTTTCGGGCAAGCTATAAGATTTTTTAAAGCTTCCATAACAAAAACCTTTGTAGAAAAATTTTTGTTCTTTACGCTCTTCTTTTGCTTCTTTTTCTGAAGAAATTTCTAAAAGATTGTCATTAATCTCAATTTTAAAATCTTTCTTTTCCATTCCTGGAACTGCCCCTTCGATTACAAAATCTTTTTCTGTTTCAAAAACATTAAACTCAGGTTTTGTGAAAATTGTTGAGTTTTCTAAATTATTTGCTTCATTAAAAAAAGCGTCAAAAATTGATGGCAAGTAGCCAGCTGTGTTTCTTCTTACTAACATTTTATTTTCCTCCATATTTTTTAATTAATATTTTATTTTCTAATAAGCTAATAATCAAATTACATACCTTTAGAATAAATCGGAAAATATTTCAGCATTCAACTGCCACAAATGCCATTTTGTCTGCAATAAAACAAAATTAAGGACAAATTGTCTTGTTGTAATTTAAAAACATTCTAAAAAACACCTTATTTCGCAAAATTCATTAAAAAAAGACACATTTATTCAAAAAAATATTATAGTTTTGCTTATTGCTTAAATTGAGAATTTATGAGAAAGGCGAAAATTTTTCTTTTTTTGGGTATTATTTTGTGTTCAATAAATTTATTTTCACAAACTTACCAACTTCCCAATGGAGGTTTTGAGTTATGGGACGGCAATGGAGCAAGTGATGAACCAAGCTCATGGAATTCTTTTCCTTCAGCCGATTGCAATATTACAATTGGTTGTTCATCGGCAATAGCCACAAGACATGAAAAATCTACAGATATTAGACCCGGGAGTAGTGGTAACTATAGTTGTAAAATTTATGCAACTAAAATTTCACTTGGTTTTACTTCACTAATAGCAAATGGAAATATGACAACTGGGCAAATTAGAATTGGAAGCACAACAGCAACAAATTCAGCAAATTATAATATTACACGTACTGACAATCCTAGTTTTTCTCAAAAATTAAATGCCAAACCTGACTCAATTGTATTTTGGGCAAAATTTAAATGTCCTTCAGAAACACAAGACGCTAGAATGAGTGCAACTATACACAACAACTATTCATATCGGGATCCTGAAACTTCGGATGCAAATGCGGGAAGTCATGTTGTTGGAAAAGCTATTAAAAATTTTACGCGAGGAAATCAAAATTGGAAAAGATATTCCATAGCTTTTGATTATAATTATCCTGCAAACAATCCTGAATACATTTTATTAACTTTTACAACAAATAAAGAGGCAGGACAAGGTTCTGAGAATGATTTTTTATACTTAGATGATGTGGAATTTATTTACAATACTCAACTTAGCAATATTTCAATAAACGGCACTACAATTCCAAATTTTTCGCCAAATATATATGATTATTATATTGACGCTGAATGTGGTTCTTCAAATATTGTTTCAGCAAATGCTCTTAGCACAAATGCAAATATTTCAATCACACAAGCAACAAATACAAATTTTGCAAAAATTACAGTAAATTCAGGAGATAAAACTTCTATATATAATATCCATTTTAATTTTACTACTACAAGTTATATAACAGACGAAATATGCGTTGGTAATACTTATAATAATTATGGCTTTGATCTTCCTGCTCAAGATATAGTTGGAAATTTCAACTTTGAAAAAACAATTTACCAATCCGAAACTTGTGATAGTATTATTAACTTAAATTTAAAAGTAAATCCTAGTTACAATACTGAAATAGAATTAATGATTTGCGAAAATTCTACTTATAATTTTTATGGACAAACATTAAGTGAAGCAGGAACTTACTACCATAATTTGCATTCTATTTCTGGTTGCGACAGTATTATCACATTATATTTAGAAGTAGGAAGTTTTTACCAAACAAATATAAACGCAAGAATTTGTGAAGGAGAAGTTTATAGTGAACATGGTTTTGAATTGGATTATCCTGGAATTGACACATTATTTCACATAGCTCAAAATAATTGCGATAGTTTAGTGATTTTAAATCTAAGTGTTTTTCCAAATTTTCAAATAAATATTCAAGACACTATAAACCAAGGAGAAAAATATGAATTAAACGGATTTAATTTGAATATTTTTGAAGAAGCTGGAGACTTTGATTTTGAGAAAAACTTTTTTACTGAATATGGTTGTGACAGTATTGTAATTTTAAAAATACATGTAAAACCCACAATAGAAGACGAACAAGAAGATGAAGAAGATAATCAGGATAATGATAATAATACCGAGTTTTCTTTTAATATTTATCCCATTCCTGCCGGAGAAAGTTTAACTATAAATTCAGAGAAAGAAATAATAGCTCAATTAGATTATACGGTTTATGATATTTTTGGAAGAAAAACCATGAGCGGAAAATTAGCTAACACAAAAACCATTATAGATACAAGTAATTTAGCATCTGGAATTTACTTTATTAGAATCACTTATCCAGTTAATAAAACTTTAACCTATAAAGTTTTGAAAAATTAAACAATTTTATTTTGGTAAAGATAAAAAATACAATATTTTTGTTGAGTTAATTAAAGGGAAGCCGAAAACTATAGAGTAGGCATGAATTGTTAAAAATTATTATTATGACAGAAGAAAAAGCGGTACAAAAAAAAATGATTATGGCTCTAATTTGCTGGTTCGCTGGAGCATTAGGTATTCACAGATTATTAATGGGCTATAAAAATTGGTGGTTAATGCTAATAACAGTAGGTGGTTGTGGCATTTGGACTCTTTATGATTTAATTATGATTTTAACCGATAAAATGCCTATGGCAGACGGAAGACCATTAGAAAAATAATAAAAAATAGGGGAAACCCTATTTTTTTATTTTATTTAACAAAACTGATTAAATATGACAAGTTCAAAATTTTGTTCCAATTGTGGAACTTCAATAGATGTAAATTCAAATTTTTGTCCTTCATGTGGAGCTAAACAAGGATATCAAAACAATTCAAATCAAATCAATCAAGTTTATGAGGCAAAAGTAATAGACCCAAACTTTAGCGATAAAGATAAAACTACTTGCCTAATTCTGTGTATATTAAGTTTTGCAGTTCAAATTCATGGGATTCACCGTTTCTATACAGGACATATAGGGATTGGAATATTTCAATTGTTAACTTTAGGCGGTTGTGGAATTTGGACAATTATAGATTTAATTCACATTGCTTCAGATAATTTTACAGACTCTGATGGAAAACCACTTAAAAAAAGCTAAACAATTATATCCAATAATCATTGCTTATTTAAAGAGGCATTTTATTTTAGTTATAGTTGCAGCATATTATCTAATTGCTTTAACACTTTACATTTTTGCTAAAATAGATGTTTTAATTCCCTGTCTATGGAAAACAATATTTAACGTTAAATGCCCTGGTTGTGGTCTAACAACTGCTTTTATCAATTTACTAAGTTTTGACTTTTCTGCCGCCTGGAAATCAAACCCTTTAATATTTATAGTTTTACCTGGATTAACTTATTATATTATAAGAGATTTTATTCTCTTTATAAAAAACAATAAATAAAGTTTTTAAGTTACAATAAATATTAAATCACCACGTTAAGTTTTAAATATTAAAATCTATGAAAATCCTTTTTAGTTTAAGTTTATTATTAAGTGTAAGCCTATGTTTTTCACAAAATCAAGCGGGCTTTAAAGAGATTAAATCTTCAAATTTAAATTCTCAAATAATTGCAAAACAGCAAATAAACGATTTACATTCAGGTGCTTTATTAGTAAGATTGAAAACCGGCAAAAACAGTATAGATGCATTATTAAAATCTGGTAAAACTGAATTAGCGAAGAAAAAACAAGAACAAATAGACCAAGAAAACCATAGAATAATTCAAGCTTTTAAATCACAATTTAATTTTTGTCAGGTTTATTTTTTCTATAGTGATGATTCTAAATTTGTTAAAGAAAATAATTTAGATGAAGTATGTTTTATTGATGAAAATTTACAAAAACTAAACAATTTTAAAATTGAATTTGATAAGTTTTTAATTGCAGAATTTGGGAATGTTAAAGGCGACACAAGTAAATATTATTCTCATAGTGAATTAAAAACTACGGCTAATTTTTCTCAAGAATCTCAAAGCACATATTATGGAGGTGGTAGCACTGATGCTAAGGGTTTGATTATTAAAGATCAAAATTTCATTCAATTACGAAAACCATTTCCATATTTTGCTAAATATCCGTTTTTTAGAAGAATAAGCAAACAAGAAATTTATACTGTAAAAAGAATGAATAAAAACCTATGGAGTTTCTTGAAAAATAATTGATTATTTTTTTGATAAAACTATCAATTCTTCAACGAATTTTTTTATTTCATCATCATCAAAACCTTTTTCTTTGGCAGCTTGTTCCAAACTTCCCCAAATTGGTTCACCACATCTAATACAGCGTATTCCTTGTTTTGACAAATAATCAATTGAAACTGGATACTTTTCTACTAAATCTTCAATTAATATATTTTTTGTTATTTCCATTTTTATTTTTTTGTTGAAACAGGAATAAATTAAATTTGTTTAAATCTTTAAATAAAACATAAATTAAAAGACCTCCCAATGTACATTTTCAGGTTTCCATTTATCTTTGGGTTTTTCTTCACCCTTAGGATAACCAATTGGCAGTACATTTAATGGAATAATATGTTCTGGTAATTTTAAAACTTCAATAATAGGCTTCATTCTATCTGGATATGGATAGGCTGCTGTCCAAACAGAACCAAGACCAATAGCATGAGCTGCAAGTAAAATATTTCCACTTGCAAGAGAACAATCCTGAACCCAATAAGCAGAATCTACTTCGGTGTAAGCTTTTGTTAAATCTCCACAAACAACAATTGCAGCTTTAACATCATAAAGCATTTTAGCATAAGGCAAAGCCGAAGCAAGAGTATCTAATTTTTCTCTATCGGTAATAATCACAAAAGCCCAAGGCTGTAAATTTCTTGCACTTGGAGCAGCCATTCCTGCTTTAACTAAAATTTCTAATTGTTCTTTGCTTGGTACTTCATCCGTAAAACTACGTACAGATTTACGTGAATGTATTAGGTCTAAACAAGTATTCATTTTTACTTCCTCCTCTTCTACTTTAAAATTTTGTGATTTATTTTTATAATTTGCATAAAAGACAACAAGTACACTTAAAATAAAAACCAAATTAATTAATAAAGTCCAACTTATATTTTTCTTTTTGCTTTTTCCCCGTTTTGCTCTAAACAAAGTTAAAATCGCCCCGGTTGGACAAAAATATTTACACCAAGCTTTATTAAAAAACAATGATAAAATTAACATCAAAACTGCTAAAACAATAACTATCAAGGAAGCAAATTGAAATTTAAAAGCAGAAAAAGGTTCTAAGTCTTCAAGCTTCACATCTACTGCAACAACAATTAAACTAAGAATTATAAGAAGATATAAGTATTTTAAATATTTTAAATATTTTGTAATTTTATATCCTAAAATTGATTTTTTCTTTGGGTTTAATTTCCATATTAATTCTTGTGCTGCCCCATAAGGACATACATATTGACAATAAAAAGCTTTATTTGTTACCAAGGGCAAAACTACGGCTAAAATTAAAACCGTAAATAAAAATATTTGATCCCAAATATCGAAACCATTTAACAGCCAATTATGCAACAATGCTAAACTTAAAAATTTTCCTTGCCAAAAGCCCAAAATACCAACTGAAGCCAATAATAAATAAATTCTAAATTTTCTAGCATATTCCGGCATTAAAAACGAAAATACAGCAAAAATCAAAACTACAAAAGATAAAATTAAGCCTAATAAATTATACCAATTTATTGAAAACTTGAAAAATCCTGAATCTGTATATAATGAAAGTCTGTGCCTAACAGTTGAAATAACTGCTTTACTTGTATAAGTTGCTCCACTGATAGCATCAACTTCAAGATTCAATGCTTTTTTTGCAGTTAAACCGTTCCATTTATCAAAAAATCCATCTTTTTTCAGGCTTTTCATCCAAGATTTTGTTTCATGATTGGGAAAAAAATAAATCTGCTCTATTTTATCACTTTTATCAAAAACAATTGCTAAAGGAATATTGTCCCCATAGCCAATTATTGAATCGCAATAAGGGAAACTGAAAAGAACCGTAGCAAGCTTTTCATCAGCAGAATTAAATAAAACATAGGCATCATTAATAGTATCGCACAAAAAATATTTATAATCATCTGCTAATTCCGGAAAAATTTTAGTTTTTTCGCTGATATCTTCATTATTACATAAACTAATTTGGGAATCTGATTTTATTCCGTGGTTAAAAATTTTTCCTGAACTCAACACAATTATTGCAAGAGCAGTTATAAGAAAAAATATTTTTAATAATCTATTTGTATTTACCATAAAATTAAATAATAAAAATACAAGGTTTTTTATTTAAAGAAATATTTATTTTTTTCCAATCAATAACTTTTTTACGAATTATCAGCTCATCTTCACAAGAAATATTTGAAGCAACACACAAATATGTTTCAGAGTTTAAATTAGAGAGTAAATCTGCTAATAATTTATCATTTCTAAACGGAGTATCCATAAATATTTGTGATTGATTTTCTTTACGTGAACGAGCTTCTAAGCTTTTAATTTTTAAAAATCTTTGGGATTTATCTATAGGCAAATAGCCATTAAAAGCAAAATTTTGTCCATTCATTCCCGAAGCCATTAAAGCCATAAAAATCGAAGACGGACCTGAAAGAGGTTTTACTTTAATATTTTTTTTATGCGCTAATTGAACTATTAAATTTCCTGGGTCGGCAATACAAGGTAAACCTGCTTCGCTTAACAAAGCTATATCCAAATTTCTATCTGCAACACTCAAATAATCTTCAATTTGATTTAAGTTTGTATGTTTATTAAGTTCATAAAAATTCAAACCATCAATTACAAAATCTTTTGATAATTTTCTTAAAAACCTTCTGGCATTGCGTATATCTTCTACAATAAAATCTTGAATATGAGAAATTTTTGAATATAAATTATTTGGTAAAACATCCTCTAATTGCGTTTCGCCAATTAAGTTAGGAATTAAATATAAACAAGATTTAAAGTCCATTTTTTTTTAATTGTTTGCAAAGTTAAAATAAAATTTGATTATAAAAAATGAAAATATTAGCAAATATAATGCTTGTCTAATATTGTAAATTTATAGGTTAGCTTAATATTTTATTTTTCAATATTTAACAACCAATCAATTGCATTAATTTGTCGAACTCCATTGTGATTGCCGGTTTCATAATCCATTGTAATAAGTAAACGCTGATTATAGTCGGGTATTTTGCTAAACGGAGCAAGTTCTCGTTCTAGTGTTTTTGCGTCTTTTACCGAATATGCAACTTGAACATATTTTGTATAACCACTGTTGTCGCGAACTACAAAATCAACTTCAAGATTATCAATTTTTCCAATCCAAATTTGTGAATTTCTACGTTTTAACTCAAGAAAAATTATATTCTCAAGCAAATGCCCTAAATCAACATTAAGTTCTTTTCCAAGTAAAGCATATCGTAGTCCTAAGTCAACAAGATAATATTTTTCTAAAGTTTTTAGGTATTGTTTACCTTTTATATTAAAGCGGTTTACTTGGTATAATAAGTATGATTCTACAAGAGTATTAATGTATTTTGAAACTGTTTTATTATCAATTTTTTTATCGTTTGAACTTAAAACATTTGCTATTTTTCTTGCAGAAACACATGAACCAATACTATCAATCAAAAAATCAACTACTTGCTTATAAGAAAATTCATAAAAAATACTATGTCGTTTTAGTATATCATTTTCATAAATATTTTGAAAAATTGTTTTCAAATATTCATAAGCAAAATTTTCTCCTTTTTCAGCAAGTTTAACTGCTTCGGGAAACCCACCAATACGCATATACTTAGCAAAAGAACGATCTATATTTGCAGTTTTACCGGTAAATTCTAAATATTCAGAAAACGAAAACGGCAAAATATTTATTTCAAATGCTCTACCGGTGAGCAAAGTTGCAAGTTCACTAGACAAAAGATAAGCATTAGAACCTGTAACATACAAATCTATATTTGGCGTAACAAATAAACCTTCAAGCAATTTCTCAAATTCTAAAATATTTTGAATTTCATCGATAAAAACATAATTTTTCACATTCTCTATCAACAAATTTTTGATATAATCATAAATCTCTTTCCAATTTTTTTCTCCAAGAAAGCGAAAATCCGGTAAATCCATATTGATATAAATAATTGACACATTAGGATTTTCAGCTGTCAACAAATCTTGAAATTGCAAAAGTAAAGTTGATTTTCCTGAACGTCTAACACCGGTTATTACCTTTATCAAATTCGTATCTTTAAGAACAGAAAGTTTGTCAAGTTCCGTTTTCCTTTTTATTTTTTGCATACAATATTTCCCCTTTTTAAATTACAAAATTAAACAAAATTCCCCAAACTTACAAATATTATCAAGTTTGGGGAATTTATAGTTGTGTTTTTTTAATAAATATTTATTTTTAAGCTTTTCACAAGACAATTGAATTTAAAAACAACAGTTTATCATTAAAAAAATAAAATTATATTTAAAATATTTTACTAAATTTGTCTCAAAATATTTATGGAAGCAATTGTTTTAGGTTCAGGTACATCTCTTGGCATACCAATTATTGGTTGTAGTTGTGAAGCATGCACTTCCACAAATCCAAAAGACAAAAGACTTAGAAGTTCAATTTTTATAAAATCTGATAATACTAATTTTATTATTGATGTAGGTCCAGATTTCAGGCAACAAATGTTAAGAGAAAATATTAAAAAAATTGATGCTGTTTTAATTACTCACGAACACCGCGACCATATTGGCGGTTTAGATGATATAAGACCTTTTAACTATTTATCAAACGCTGCAATGCCAATTTATGCAGAACAAAGAGTTTGCGATGCAATTATAAATGAATTTTCGTATTCTTTCAATGATAATGATTATCCAGGTATTCCAAAATTTAATATAAACGCAATTTCAGAAGAAAAATTTACAATTAAAGATATTGAAATTCAACCTATTAGACTAATGCACGCAAATCTTCCTATTTTAGGTTTTAAAATAAAAGATTTTGTTTATATAACTGACGCAAGCTTTATTTCTGACACTGAAATAAAAAAAATTAAAAACTCTAAAATCTTAATAATAAATGCATTAAGGCATAAAAAACACAATTCTCACTTTTCCTTAAACGAAGCTATAAAAATTGCTCAAAAAACCAATGCAGAACAAGTTTTTCTTACACATATTAGTTGTTCTATGGGCTTACACAACAAAATTAATTCTGAATTACCGGAAAACATTAAATTAGCATACGATGGATTAAGAATAGTTTTTTGAAGTAAAAATATTTATAAGTAGGTGTTTTTTAGCTTATTTATATGTTTTAAAAATTAACTTATTGTATAAATAAAAATAATTTCTAAATTTGTGCTAAAATAAATTAATAATAAATAAAATCTAAATTTATGAAAAAGTATTTACTTGGATTATTAGCAATTTCGTTTTTAAGTTTATCTGTAATTGCTCAAGACGACAAAGAGAAAAAAGATGAAGGCTATGTTTTTACCTTACAAAAAGAAGTTAAAACCACTTCTGTAAAAGATCAATACAGAGCCGGTACTTGCTGGAGTTATAGTGGCTTAGCTTTTGTTGAAGCCGAATTATTACGTATGGGCAAACCCGAACTTGACCTTGCCGAATTATTTATTGTTCGCCATACATACAACGACAAAGCTGAAAAATATGTAAGATTACATGGTGAGTTAAATTTTGGCGGCGGTGGAGCTTTCCATGATGTTTTTAATATGATTAAAAAATATGGAATTGTGCCAGAAGAAGTTTATACAGGTTTAAATTATGGTGAACCAAATCATGTTCATGGCGAGTTAGATGCAATTTTAAAAGGCTATGTAGATGCTGTAATTAAAAATGGAAACAAAAAACTTTCTACAGCTTGGTTAAAAGGATATAATGGAATTTTAGATGCTTATCTAGGCGAACTTCCCGAAGATTTTACTTATGAAGGTAAAAAATATACTCCGAAATCATATGCTGAATATTTAGGAATAAATACTGACGATTATATTGACATTTCTTCATATACACATCACCCATTTTACGAAGAATTTATTCTTGAAATACCTGACAACTGGGCTTGGGAAACTGTTTACAATTTACCAATAGACGATATGATGCGAGTTTTGGACAATGCTTTAAATAATGGCTTTACTGCTTGCTGGGGTTCTGATGTAAGTGAAAAAGGTTTTAAGTGGACAAAAGGATTTGCAGTTATTCCTGAAGAAGACAGACCAGATTTAGACGGCTTAGAAAGAGATAAATGGGAAAAATTGTCTGCAAGAGAAAAAGAAGCACTTTTATATGCTTTAGATAAACCTATGCCTGAAAAAATTATTACTCAAGAAATGAGACAAGAAGCTTTTGACAATTACCAAACAACAGATGACCACGGTATGCTTATTTGTGGAATAGCCACAGACCAAAACGGAACAAAATATTATTACGTAAAAAACTCTTGGGCAGAAAGTAACGAATATGATGGGTATTTTTATGCTTCAGAAAGTTTTGTTAGATACAAAACCATGGATATAGTTGTTCATAAAGACGCAATTCCAAAAGATATTAAAAAGAAAATGGGAATTAAATAGTTATTTTTTCACAACTTCCAAAAAATTATAATAATATTCTAAAAAAACAGGTTTTTTATTTTAATTGAAAAGCCTGTTTTTTTATTAGAACAAAACTCCGGTATTTAAAAATTGTTCTTTTTGTAATATTTTGCCATTATATGTTAGTGTATCACTAAGTTTTAAGCTATGTTTTTTTATCCCGTTACTAAAATACAGGCTTATATTCAAATATTCATTTAAAAAGCTATCTAAATTTTCAAGATTTACAGAAATTTTGGCTTCAATCATGGTAGAAATCTCTTCTTGAAAAATAGGATGCAAACCTTTATTTCCAAAGACAACATAAGAGCCATCATGTCTTATAAAAAGAGATTTTAAAGGCTGAAAACTGTCTTCATACAAACTAGCAGGAAAAGAAATTTCAATTTTATAATTTTTCTCAACAATATTGCCAGAATTTCGTATTAAAAGCTTAGGATAAAAGCTAATTGCGGAAAATTTTCCTGATTGTAAAATAGGTAAACCATTTGTATTATAAATTCCTAGAAATTCTAATTCAGATAGGCTTAATTTTCCATATAAATTTCTAACTTCGTTTTCGTCAAGTACAACAGCTTTATTTTTTTGCCATTTGTAATATCTTGAATCAGAAAACATATGGGGTTGCTTATTATTTTCGGGAATTTGAAAATGAATTAAAGATGAATTTTCTTCAAAATTAAATATATTTATACTTAAACCGCTAATTGCTTGGTCAATATGAGATTGAATTTCGTGATATAACCAGTCTTTAGAATGTGTAAAATTCTTAATGAAATTAAATTTTTCTGCTTTTCCTCTTTTTGTTTCAATTCCATAAATTATATTAGCTCCACCCGAATTTGCAATAGCAGAAATGTTTTTTGCAAGCTTTGTGAAAAAATTTGCAGAATCATTAAAATCACTACCTTTAAAAAACAATAATTTTGAATGCATTCTGATTTTATCTTCAATAATATTATTGAAAAACTCTTTTGAAATATTTTCAGGTAATAACATAAGGCAAAAATAAATAAAGTTTTAAATTAAAAGAATAAAAAAAACTTTAATAAATAATTTTATTTGATATTATGAAAAACCTAATTATAGTAAACTCTTAATTTTCAACAACAGTTGCAAATATAAACATTTTTTATTAAACTTAGCCTGTTTTTAATTTTTATTTAAATTTTGTTTGTGTAAAATTATTATTATAATTAAATTTTTATTTATATTTTTGCAAACTTTTTTAGAACAAGATTATTTACTATATTATTGCTAATTATAAAAATAAAGGCAATTTTAACTTATTCAAAATTTTAATAATGTCAATTAACAAATTAAGAAACATAGGGATCGCAGCTCATATTGATGCAGGAAAAACAACAGTAAGTGAAAGAATTTTATATTTTACTGGAACTAGCCGTAAACTTGGCGAAACTCATGATGGTCAAGCTACAATGGATTTTATGAAACAAGAGCAAGAGCGTGGAATTACCATAGCTTCGGCTGCTGTAACTTGCAAGTGGAATGATTATCAAATTAATTTAATAGATACTCCGGGGCATATTGACTTTACAGTTGAGGTAGAACGCTCTTTGAGGGTTATTGATGGTATGATAGCTGTTTTTTGTGCTGTTGGTGGAGTAGAACCTCAAAGCGAAACTGTTTGGAATCAAGCAGATAGATACAAAGTGCCTAGAATTGCTTTTATAAATAAATTAGACAGAACAGGGGCAAATTTTAAAGAAGTACTTAGACAAATGAATAAGTATTTAGATGCTAATGCTCTGCCTTTGCAATTACCTATGGGGATTGAAGACAGTTTTATTGGCACAATAGATTTAGTAAATAAAATAGCTTATACTTTTGAAAATAATATTAGAAAAGAAAATCCAATTCCTGCGGAATATCTTGAAAATGTTGACGAAGCTAGAAACTTTATTATAGAAAAATTAGCAGATTTTGATGATGAAATAGCAGAATTGTTTTTAGATGAACAAGAAGTTTCTGCTAATTTGATTATGAAAGCTACACGCAAAGCTAGTTTAAATATGTTGATAACTCCTGTTTTTTGTGGTGCAGCTTATAAAAATATCGGCATTCAATTGTTGCTTGATGCTGTAGTTGATTATCTGCCTTCACCAACAGATATTAGTGCAATTGTTGGTAATTCTGTTAGTGATACCGAAAAAACTCATACGCGTATTCCTTCTCCAAACGAAGTTTTTGCTGCTTTAGCTTTTAAACTTATTAACGACCCGTATGTGGGTCAGCAAACTTTTATCCGTATTTTTTCAGGAAAATTAACAAGTGGAATGCAAGTTTATAATTCTTCAAAACAAAAATATGAAAGAATAGGCAGAATTTTTAGAATAAAAGCCAAAGAAAGAGAGGAAATTAAAGAAGCAGGACCTGGAGAAATTGTTGCTTTAGTGCAATTAAAACACACCAAAACAGGCGATACTTTATGCGATGGGGAAAATCCTATTATTTTGGAAAATATTCATATCCCAATGTCAGTAATAGAATTAAAAATTCAAGCAAAATCAAATAAAGAAAAAGATAAACTTGGTGAGGCTCTAGCTAAATTAGTTAATGAAGACCCGTCTTTTAAAGCTCGTTATGATTCAGAAACAGAAGAAACAATAATAGCAGGAATGGGAGAACTTCATCTTGAGATTATGATAGAAAGACTAAAAGAAGAATTTAAATTAGATGTAGAAATTGGAGAGCCTTCTGTTGCATACCGCGAAACTATCACCGAAGCAGTAGAATCTAATTATAAACATGTAAAACAAAGTGGTGGTAAAGGTCAGTTTGCTCATACAGTTATGAGAATAGAACCTTACAAAGAAGATGAATATGAATATGTTGATATGATTAAAGGCGGAGTTATTCCTAACGAATATATTCCATCTGTGGATAAAGGAGTTAGAAAAGCTATTGATAAAGGTGTTCTAGCCGGTTTTCCAATTGTAAACGTAAAAGTTGTTTTAGTGGACGGAAGCTACCACCCTGTTGATTCTTCAGATATGGCTTTTCAAATATGTGGTGAAATATGTTTTAAACAAGGTTTTCAAAAAGCTAAACCAATTTTACTAGAACCAATAATGAAAATTGAAGTAAATACTCCAGATGAATATATAGGCGATATTGTGGGTAATTTGAATAGAAAAAGAGCTAAGGTGGAATCTATGAGAAGATATAGAAAAGGTTCGCAAAAAATTACTGCCCTTGTGCCTTTAATGGAAATGTTTGCATATACTACACAACTTAGAAATATTAGCTCAGGTAGAGCAAATTATTCTATGGAATTTTATAATTACTCTGCCTTGCCCTCAGGCGTACAAGAAGAGGTTTTAAAGAAAATTAAAGAAAATTAAAATGGATATTTTAGGAAAAAATGTAAAATTAAAAATTGCCGAAGTAAAAGCTGATATTATAATTTTTGAAACAGAAGATTTTGGAGAAATACAGGCTGAAAATAATGACTTAATTATTAAATATAAAAAAGATCAAGAGGTAGAGGTCTTTATTTATCCCGAAAATGAAAATACTGTTAAAGCTTTTATTGGCAGTGCTTATGCACAAGTAAACGAATTTGCAAGATTAAAAGTTGTAGCAATTACCCAACATGGAGTTTTTATGGATTTTGGGCTTGAAAAAGATATTTTTTGCCCTTTTGCAGAACAAAAAACTAAAATGGAAATAAATAAATATTATACAGTTTTTATTTATTTAGACAAAAAAACAAACAGACTTGTAGCATCAGCAAAAATAGAAAAGTTTATAAGTGAACAAGTGCCGGATTTAGCTGAAAATGACGAAGTTAGTATTATTATTATAAATAAATCTCCTTTGGGATACAATGCAATTGTTGAAAATAAATACCAAGGATTATTATATAGTAACGAAGTTTTTGGAGAACTTAAACAAGGAGAAACAACAAAAGCTATAATTAAAAAAATTAGAGAAGACAATAAAATAGATTTACGTTTATTTAAAAATGATGCCTCTGATATTTCAAAATTTGAACAACAAATAATTGAATATTTAAAAAAACATGATGGCAAAATGAATATTAACGATAAATCAGAGCCAGAAGAAATTTATAGAACTTTTGGTATTTCTAAAAAGAATTTCAAAAAAGCACTTGGAGCTTTATATAGAAAAAATATTATAGATTTAAAAGACAGACTAGTAAAGTTGTTAGACAACAATTAATATTCAGTTTTTTCAAAAAAACAACAAATTATTTGTTTATTTCAAAATTTATTTATATTTTTGTAAAAATTAAGCATTATGTTTATTGTTTATCTAAATTTTATTTTATGAATATTTTTATTGCAAATTTACATCCTTCTACTAAGAAAGAAGATTTAGAATTATTATTTTCAAAGTTCGGAAATGTTATTTCCGCAAAAGTCATTTTTGACAAACAAACCGGAAATTCAAAACGCTATGGTTTTGTTGAGTTTAATACCCAAGACGAAGTTGATGAAGCTGTAAAACAACTTAACGATACTGAATTTCAAGGAAACAAAATTATAGTGAAAGTATCAGAACCTAAACCAAAAAATTAATAGTTAAGTTTTATTATTGGCATGTCCTGAAATAGGTTTACACCTTAAAGTGGAAAGTCTGTAAAGTCGAAAGTGCTTCTCGCATTTCGCTACGCTCAAAACTCGAAGATAGCAACCACGAATTGCACGAATTTACACGAATTTTTGCTTCTCGCATTTCGCTTGTATATAATAATCCAAAACTGTCCACCTATTAAGAGTTAAAAATTGAAAGTGAAAAGTTAAAAGTGCTTCTCGCATTTCGCCCACTAACAACTAAATACTAACCACTATTAACCACTAACCACTTTTTAATTTTTTGGGTTAACTTATTTAATAAGTTGAACAGAAGTTTTGAAGACTAAGCCATTCTTAATTCTCAATCCTTAGTTATTTTTCGTCCAACAATATTACCTGACACTGACCAATGCGAAAAACTTGAACCTTGGTCCTCACCTTGGTTAATTATAACTTTTATGCTATGTTTTCCAGGTTTTAAATTAGTCAAAGGAATATATTCAGGATTAGTGAGAGTTCCGGGGCACCAATTAGAGCGACTTAAATCACTACTAGACATTCCATTTGAAAAATTACCTGATGCAGGATTTAAAAATCTGTAACTTGCACAGTCAAAACGCCAAGGTATAAAATTATAAACCTCCTCGTCATCAATAAAAATTGTATTTCGTTTTGGCAAGAACTCATCTCCCTCACCCCAACCTCCATGACCAGTTGAAGTGTATAATAAAATTGGATTTTCCAAATTTTCAGGAATTATAAATTCACTAATCAAAGTATCTGATTTAAAAAATTTACCATAATTTTGACCTGACATTTCTAAAATATTTACAGTATTAAAAAGCGGTAAAATAAATTTTTCAGTATTTTCTTCAAATTCTTCAAAGCTAGGGTAAAAATTTAATTTTAAATTCACAATATGTCCACCTTTATCATAATTACCAATAAATACGCCTATCCAAACATTTTCTTCTTCGGGAATAAGATTTGTGATTTCTTGTTTGTAAGTTACTTTTTCTGACCAAGGATAATTATTGATTTTTCGTAAATCATTAAAATGTCCAGCACCAAAAGAAGTAAAAAAACGCATTAATTCTATTTGTGGAAAAAAATCATGCTTAGCAATCATTCCTTGATATTTTTCACCTAATTTATCTTTAAAAATAGGCAAATCGGATTTATCTCCAAAAACAGCTTTTAACATAGGAAAAAAATCAGCATTATCGGGCAAAATAAAAACTGAACCAGTTCTATCATAAGCATCTCCATTTGATTTTACATCTAATTCAGCAAAGCAATAATAATTTTTAAGAGATTGGTCAATTTTAACTTTCTTTAAAACTATTCCACCATTAGATAAATGGTAAACATGATTAGATTTTGCATCTTTTATATCGATTTTTGCAATATCTGTATCAAAATTAATTTGTTCATTTTCAAAAATATTTATTCTTGTAAAACGAGATAATATCAGTTTTTCTTCAAACTCTGAGTCGGAAATTTTAACAGAATTATCGTATTCATACTTAGGCAATTCTGCTTTTTTAAGTTTTTTAATTTCAGAAGCAATAATTTCTCTGTTTCCATTAATAACAATTTTTAAAACCAAAGATTTCTCATCCGGAATAAAAGCAGAATAAGGGCTACCATATGCAACTGCGGTATTTGTAAACCAAACTTCAATTTTATTTGAAAATGAATAATAAACAGCTAATTTGCAATTATAACCAAGAATTTTTTCAGAAGAATTTTCTATTTTCTCAGGCTTAGAAAGTTCTGTAAAAGAAATTGAATTACGATATAAACAATTTTCAATTTCCATTATTTTTGAATTTTCTTTTTTATTGAAATCTATAAACTGTTGAATTTTATCAGTTTGTGAAGATAGATAAACAATATTATTGTCAAAAAACATAGAAAAATCTCCTTTTTCTTGATATTTACCATTGGAATAGCTTTTGTAATTAATCTGATAAGTTTGAGAAAAGCTAAATAAAGATACTAACACAAAAAGCGTTAGAAAAGTTTGTTTTAACATATTTAAGTAGTTTTTTTTATTTTTCTTTACTAAGTATTAAAGCCCTAATAACTAAGAATATACCAGTTAAAATTGCAGGAATACTTAAAATTTGTCCCATATTTATTTTCATAGAATCTTCAAATGCTACTTGATTTTCTTTAAGAAATTCAATAAAAAATCTAGCAGTAAAAACCATTATTAAGAAAACTCCCAACAAAAATCCTTTAGCATTTCTAAATCTTTCTGTTTTATATAATCTCATTAAAATTATTGATGTGATAATATAAAAAAATGCTTCATACAATTGAGTTGGATGACTTGCCTGAGTATCGCCATTGCGAACAAAAACAAAACCCCAAGCTAAATCTGTAGAATGTCCATAAATTTCAGAATTAAATAAATTTCCCAATCTTATTAAAGCACCTGCAAAACCAGTAGGTACAGCAACTCTATCAATTAACCAAAAGAAAGATTTTTTTGTTGTTTTTCTATAATAAATTAAAAGGGCAATAATTATTCCTATAGCTCCGCCATGACTTGCAAGTCCTTGATAACCAATAAATTCAAATTCAGGATGAAAACTAACCGGTAAAAGTATTTCCAATAAATTTTTGGAATAATATGACCAATCATAAAATATACAATGTCCTAATCGAGCACCTAATAAACCGCCAACTACAACCCAAATAGTTAAACTATCTAATTCAGCAACAGGCACTCCTTCTTGTTTATAATATTTTTTTATAATTAAATAACTTACAATAAAACCTAAGGCAAAAAATAAACTATAAGCTCTAATTTGAATACTTCCTATTTCAATAAGCGTGGGACCGATATCCCAAATAATATAATTTATCATTTTAAAATATTTTTCACAAAAGTAATATCTTAATTGAAAAATTAAAAAAGAAATTTAAGTTTTTAAAAGGCAGATTAGTAAGTTTCAGCGATTTTGCTTTATATAGCTGATATTTCAAGTAATTCTTCCAAATAATGATACTTAATCCCAAACGTAGTTTTAATTTCATGAATTTCTTGCAAAATCAGTTCTTTGTTTATTGATTTCTCATTTTTTTCAGCAATTATCATAATATTTTTATGAGTATGTGCATCAGCAATAAATTCTATAGTTTTTGTTGAATAGCCAAAATATTGAAGAATTAAATTTCTTATTCCATCTGTTAATAACTCTGCTTGTCTCTCTAAAAAAATACCGTGCTTTAAAATTGGACTTAAAATATTTTTCACCTTAGAAGCTTCCATTTCTTGCCGAATTTGATGTTGACAGCATGGAGCCAAAACTATTAAATCTGCATTAGCTTTTATTCCTTTTACAATTGCATCGTCTGTTGCTGTATCGCAAGCATGTAAAGCTATTAAAATATCTAATTCCTGAATTTCAATTTTATTAATTTCGCCTTGTATGAATTTTAGATTTTCAAATCCTGACTGATTTGCAATTTTATTTGATTTTTCAACCAAATCTGAACGAAATTCAATACCTGTTATTTCACAATTTACTTTTAATTCGTTTATTAAATAATCATATAAAGCAAAAGTCAAATAACCTTTTCCTGAACCCATATCAGCAATTTTAAGAACTTTATTTTTTTCAAAATTTTTAAGTTTGGGACTTAAAATCTCAATATAATGATTTATTTGTTTGAATTTATTTTGGGATTTAGCCGAAACTTTTCCAGTTTTATCCGTAATTCCAAGTAAATTCAAATATTTTTTATGCAAACCAAGTGATAAATTTCTGTTTTTTGCTTTATCATGATTTAAAGAAGGTAAGATTTTAATACTTGCTTCAAAGCTTTTTAGCATTAATTTGTTTTTTCCTCTTAATTCAAGTAAATAATCAGAGTTTAAAGTAAATAAATTTGCAATTTTAAATTCATCAACTATTATTTTTTCAAGAATATCAATACTTTGCTCTAAACTATGGTTTTTTGTTATGTCTTTTGATTTATAACGATAAACAAAATTTATTTTCTTTTCTTTTTTTATTAAAATTGGTTTTAAATAAATGTTTTTAAGATTTTCCTCTTCTCCAAAATATGCTGATAAACTTAGTTTTACAAAGGAATTATTATTAAAACTATCTTTTACTATATCTATAAACTCTTGCTTAAAATTTTGCCTCATTTGTAGTAATATTATTTTTCACAAAGTTAGAAAAACTATATTAAAATAAGATTTTTGGATTAAAATTGTCAAGAGTTCAGATTCAAAAAAAGCCGATTAAAATTTTTAACCGGCTTTTTGATTTTATTCTTTATTTTTCTTCTTTTCTAATGGCAAAACTCCGGCCATTTCGCCTATAATATTCACTAAGTCGCTTCCCTCAGGAATAACAATTTTAGAATTTTCTTTAAGTGAACTTTCGAGAGTTTCTAATTTTTTGAGAAGTTGTGCATTTCCAACAAAATATTTATCAGCAGCTTCATTAACTAATCTAATAGCTTCGGCTTGACCTTCAGCGTGTAAAATTTTTGATTGTTTTACACCTTCGGCTTCTTTAATTTTAGCACGTTTTGTACCATCAGCAGAAGTTTCGGCAGCAGTAGCAAAGTCAACAGCAGCAATTTTTTCATTTTCAGCTTTTACAACTTTATTCATTGTTTCTTGCACATCACGTGGTGGATCAATTTGTTTTAATTCTGTTCTTACAATATCAATTCCCCAAGATATGGTTTCATCGCATAAAGTTTTATGCAATTCTGCATTAATTTTACCTCTTTCGCTATTAGCCGATTTTAGCGTAAGCGTACCTATAATATTTCTTAAAGTTGTACGAGCTAGATTAACAATTTGCCATTGATAATTATTTACGTTGTACTGCGAGCTTTTTACACTTTCTTCATCATTATTTACTTTAAAATAAACTTGCGCATCAACACTTGCGTTAAGATTGTCATTAGTAATAATTTCTTGGGGTTGTGCATCAACCATTTGTTCTGTAATATTTACCCTATACATTTTATCAATTCCGGGAATAATCCAATGAAATCCGGGATTTGCAAATTTTTTATACCTACCTAATCTTTCGATAAGTCCTCTGTGAGTTGGTCTTACAATTTTTATCCCTGCAATAAGAAATAATAATAGAACAGCACCAATAACAAAATAAAGTTGAGTTTCCATATTTTTAAAATTTTTAATTTATAATTTTACAAAGTTAAGTTTTTTTTTGTAATAAGGTTTAAGAAATTATTAAAATTTATTATTAAACAAAAAAAGCCCATTATTATGAGCTTTTTGCGGACTGGACGGGACTCGAACCCGCGGCCCCCGGCGTGACAGGCCGGTATTCTAACCAACTGAACTACCAATCCTTAAATCGGGTGCAAATATAAAACAGATATTTATATCCACCAAATAATATTCAGGTTTTTTTTATCTTTTTTAAACTTATGGTTTATCTTATTAAAATTCAACAACTTATATTAAATTAAAACTTGATTAAAAGTAAATTGCTTTGTTAAGTAAATAAATATTTTTGTTAATAAATATTTAAGTGTTCACAACTTTATGTATAAAATACGGTTTAATAATATTTTGTAACAAAAATTGTATTATACTTGCGACCAAAATATTTTGAATGAACGCGAACTTACAATTAAATATTCCTTCTTTTTTAAATAATTCATTTTCAAAATTTGGGAACAAGCCTTTTCTTGGGTTTTCTGACGAAAAAGCACTTAGCTATTCAGAAGTAAAAACTCAAATAGATAATATTATTTATAATTTAGAAAAAATTGGTGTAAAAAAGGAAAGCAAAATCGCAATATTATCTAATAATATGCCTAATTGGGCAATAATTTATTTTGCAAGTGTTAGTATGGGTGCTGTTTTGGTGCCAATATTACCGGATTTTAGCAAAGAGGAAATTAAGAATATTTTACAACATTCTGAGGCAAAAATTTTATTTGTTTCAGAAGTTTTAAAAAATAAAGTTGAAGAAATTGAAACAGATTTTCTTGAAACTATTTATAAAACTAATGATTTTTCTTTAATTCGAGGAGATATTCATTTTAATTTGGACAAAGCTTATCTTAGTTCCACAAATTATTATGTTGATGAAGAAGATTTAGCATTATTAATATATACTTCGGGAACTACAGGTCAATCTAAAGGAGTTATGTTAACTCATAAAAATATTTGCTTTAACGCAAGGCAAAGTGGAATTTTAATGCCTATTTTTGAAACTGATAAATTCTTATCTTTTTTACCCCTATCCCACGCATACGAAAACACTTTAGGTTTGATTTTACCAATGTTAAATGGTGCATCTATTTATTATTTGCGAAAATTACCCACTCCTGCAGTTTTAATTCCTGCAATGCAAGAGGTAAAACCGAGTATAATGTTGTCTGTTCCACTGATTATAGAAAAAATCTATAAAAATAAAATTTTACCAAGTTTTAATTCAAAGCTTATAACAAGACTAATTTATAAAATTCCTATATTTAGAAAAATTTTAAATTCTGTTGCAGGTAGAAAATTAATGCAACAATTTGGTGGAAATTTACGATTTTTCGGTATTGGAGGGGCTAAATTAGATTCAGTTGTAGAAAAATTTTTAATTGAAGCTAAATTTCCTTATGCTATTGGCTACGGCTTAACAGAAACTTCTCCTTTAGTTGCAGGCCTAACTCCAGACACAATAAAATTAAACTCTACTGGACCAAAAATTCAAGGAATTGAAGTAAAACTTCATGATATTAATCCAAAAACTAATCAAGGAGAAATTTGGGTTAAAGGCGATTCGGTAATGAAAGGATATTATAAAGATATTGAAGCTACAAACCAAGTTTTAACAAAAGAGGGTTGGTTTAAAACCGGAGATATTGCAAAAATTGATAAAAATGGATATGTTTTTATAAAAGGCAGAATTAAAAATGTTATTATTGGCTCAAGTGGAGAAAATATATATCCTGAAGAAATTGAAAGCGTTATTAATAATTTTGAATTTGTTATAGAATCAGTTGTGCTTGAAGAAAAAGGGCGTTTAGTTGCTTTGGTTCATCTTAATATGGAAGATGTGGAAGCGAAATACAAAAATTTTAAAGAAGATATTAATTTAAAAATAGAAGAAATTAAAGCAAACTTATTAATTTATATAAATTCTAAAGTTAATAAAGTTTCTGCGATAAAAACGATAAATATCCAAAAAACTCCTTTTGAAAAAACTCCTACTCAAAAAATAAAAAGATATTTATATAGCAAATATCAAAAATAAAGTTTTAAAAATAAAGCAGATTTAAAATTATTTTTTACTTTTGCAGCCTTATTTTTTTTAATGGAAGATATTAGAAACATTGCTATTATAGCACACGTTGACCACGGGAAAACCACTTTAGTTGACAGAATATTACATCAAGTAAAACTTTTTAGAGATAATCAAAACCCTGGAGAATTATTATTAGACAATAATGAGTTAGAAAGGGAAAGAGGAATAACTATTTTATCAAAAAACGTTTCGGTAAGATATAAAGGTGTTAAAATTAATATAATTGACACGCCAGGACATAGCGATTTTGGTGGTGAAGTTGAAAGAGTGCTTAATATGGCGGACGGAGTTTTGTTGATTGTAGATGCTTTCGAAGGTCCAATGCCACAAACAAGATTCGTTTTACAAAAAGCAATAGAATTAGGCTTGAAACCAATAGTTGTTATAAATAAAGTCGATAAAGCAAATTGCAATCCTGAACTTACAAACGAAAAAGTTTTTGATTTAATGTATAGCTTAGACGCAAATGAAGAACAGCTTGAATTTCCAACGGTTTATGGCTCTGCAAAGCAATCATGGATGGCCAGCGATTGGAAAAATCCAACTAATGATATAAGCTATTTATTAGACGTAATTATTGACACAATAAAAATGCCAAAATATCCTGTTGGTAGCTTGCAGATGAGAATTACAAGTTTAGATTATTCCTCATATACAGGAAGAATTGCTATTGGTAAAATTTCTAGAGGCGAATTAAGAGCCGGAGATAAAGTTTCAATAATTAAAGCAGATTCTAGCATTAGTAAAGCAATAATAAAGGAAATTTATCTTTTTGAAGGACTAGCAAAAGAAAAAACAAAAGCAAGTGTGCAAACAGGCGAAATTTGTGCAATTTTAGGTTTAGAAAATTTTGATATTGGAGATACAATTTGTAGTTTTATAGACCCCGAAGCCTTAGAACCTATAAAACTTGATGAACCAACTATGAGTATGCTTTTTGCAAGTAATAATTCTCCATTTTTTGGTAAAGAAGGTAAATTTGTTACTTCGCGACAGTTAAGAGATAGATTATTTAAAGAAACTGAAAAAAACCTTGCCTTAAGAGTTGAAGAAACAAACTCGGCTGACAAATTCATGGTTTATGGAAGAGGTATTTTACATTTATCAATACTTGTAGAAACAATGAGACGCGAAGGCTTTGAACTACAACTAGGGCAACCACAAGTTATTATTAAAGAAATTAATGGACAAAAATGCGAACCAGTTGAACATCTTACAATTCAAGTGCCAGATAGCTTTTCAGGGAAAGTTATTGAAATTGTTACTTTGCGTAAAGGCGAAATTTTAAATATAGAAGTAAAAAATAATAGAGCAGTTTTAGATTTTGTCATCTCATCGCGTGCTTTAATAGGAATTAGAAATATTATTTTAACTGCAACCGAAGGCGAGGCAGTTATTGCACATAGATTTCAAGGTTTTGAAGTTTGGAAAGGTGATTTAGGAATTAAAAGAAACGGATCTTTAATTAGCATAGAAACTGGAACTGCTATTCCCTATTCTATTGATAAATTACAAGACAGAGGAAAATTCTTTATTTACCCTGGTGAAGATATTTATGAAGGACAAATTATTGGTGAAAATACAAGATATGATGATATAGGTATTAATGTTACAAAAACAAAAAAACTAACTAATGTCAGAGCGGCAGGTTCAGATGAAAAAGTTGCAATTGCTCCTCCTGTAAAATTTTCTTTAGAAGAAGCTATGGAATATATTGCTGATGATGAATTGATTGAAATTACTCCAAAATCTATGAGATTAAGAAAAATTTTACTTAAAGAAGTTGAAAGAAAAAGAAATATTAAAATTAGCTAAAATTTAATTTTTATCCTTAACTTCCTCGTAAGCAATTATTAACCTAAGTTCGTTATAATTAAATTCATAATTTGAGTTTTCTACTAAATCACGTAAACTACGTTTTTCTTCTCGCTGAATAAAGTCCATAATTTTATCAAGTCTTTCCTGCTCAATGAGTTCTGTAATTTCTAATTCGCCTTTTAAAACATAATGAGCTAAATGTCCAAAAATTGTTGATATTACAAAAGCTCTTTCTTCTGCAATTTCTTCTATAGTTTTACCTTGCTTAAACAATTCAAAACTAATTGCTTTCGTGTCTTTTTTAGTTTCTTTAATTAATTTTTCTTGCTGGGATTTTTTTGCTTTCTTTTTTGAAACATGTTCTTCAATTTTTGGTTTTTCCCTTATTATATTGTTTTCTTCACAATATTCATCAATTATATCAAGAATATCATCTCCAAATTGTTTAATTTTTACTTTTCCAAGACCTTTAATCTTAGCAAGTTCAGCATAGTTTTGAGGTAATTTTTCTACTAATTCTTGCAAGGTTTTATATGGTAAAATTTTATAAACATCAATTCCTAAATCTTCGGCTAAAGATTTTCGCCAAGCGTTTAATTCTGCAAATAGATTTCTATTATTAGTATTTGATGAGTAAATTGTTTTTCTATTAAATTTTGGTTTAAAATCAATTTCAGTATCTGATAAAGTCCGTAAATATTTTAAAGTTTCAAATTTTTTAATTGCAACTTGCATTAGCGCAGACTTTAAACTAAGTTCAAGTTCTAATTTTTCTATAGCCTTGTCCATTTCGTTGTTCACATCTTTATTGTCGCAATCAAAATATGAGTTTGTAAATTTTGAAATAAAAATTGAATTAAATTTTTCTATATAATATTTAGAAGCTTTAGAAACTCTATCAAGAATTTGTTCTGAACTTTCTGGCAATTCATTAGTATTAAACAAATATTTTAATTGTTGAATAAACTTATCGTTTACATCAAAAATTTGGTTTTGTGCTTCCGCTGTCATTTCATCAAACATTTTGACAAAACCTTCTCCAAATCTTAAAATATTTTCATTATAAATTTTTCTAACAGTATAATACCTTTTTTTAAGATTTAAAAAGTCAAATTGTTCTAATATTAAATTTTGTTGATAAATTAGTTTTGAATTTTGTAAGTTTTCAATATTTGGTGCATTTTCGCTGGCATTTTTATTAAATTTTGAAATTGTAGAATCTGTTTTTATTGCTGAATTTGGAATTTTTGAAATTAATACCAAGCCTTCTAAAGATTTACAACGGCTCAAGGCCACATAAACTTGCCCAAAAGCAAAAGCAGCATTTACGTCAATAATTGCTTTTTCGAAAGTAAGCCCCTGACTTTTATGAACAGTTATAGCCCAAGCTAATTTTAAGGGATATTGCTCAAAACTGCCCACAACTTCTTCTTCAATTTCTTTGGTTTCCCTATTTAAAATATATCTAACATTTTCCCAAATTTCTGTTTTTACATAAATTTCTTCTTGATTTTCACATTCAACAACAATTGAATCATTATCAAATTTTGTAACACTACCAATTTTTCCGTTATAATATAATTTTTCATATGATGAATCGTTTTTAACAAACATTACTTGTGCTCCAACTTTAAGTTCTAATTTATTTTCAGTTGGATACATATATTCAGGAAAATCATTTTTTACTTTTGCGGTAAATTTTTTATATCTAAGTTGTATTTGAGCTAATTTTTTATCATTAATTTCTTGTGCAAAAGCATTATGAGTTGTTAATGTAATATAGCCTTCATTTTCATTTAAGTTGAAATCTGGTTTATAGCGTGAGTTCAGAAGTTCAACAGATTTTTGTGAGACATTATTTTCTCTAATTTCACCAAGTAAGGAAATAAAAACTTCATCAGATTGGCGGTAAATATGTTTTAATTCAACAGTAACAAAGTCTGTTTTTTTTAATGCTATGGAGCTAAAAAAGAAAACCGAATCATAAAAATCTCTTACCATATGCCATTCATTCTCTTTTACTACAGGTGCTAATTGGTGCAAATCCCCAATCATTAATAATTGAACTCCGCCAAAAGCTTTATCATTATATCGATATTTTCTCAAAACTTCATCAATAGCATCCAATAAATCTGCACGCACCATGCTAAT
>Ga0265295_1002263_pt1 | contig 31129 bp, 27 predicted proteins | sample Munlansysbiofilm_FD_192503 | JGI IMG/M metagenome (GOLD analysis project Ga0265295, IMG submission 192503) | Leachate microbial communities from a municipal landfill in Southern Ontario, Canada - Methane capture system biofilm | ecosystem: Engineered > Solid waste > Landfill > Unclassified ... | reverse complement strand
CTTTATTAAGTGAATCAGTTGTTCCTTTTGTGAAAATAACTTCATCAACTTCTGAATTTAAAAAATCACTAACAAGTTTTCTAGTTTCTTCATACTTTTCTGTAGCCTCATAAGCAAGCTTATAAACACCTCTATGAATATTTACACCACTAGCTTGGTAATATTCATTTAAGGCGTTTGTGACACTACCTAATTTTAAGCTTGAGGCAGCACTATCTAAGTATGTAGTTCCTTCATTAGTAGAAAAAAACGGAAATCTTGTTTTTATGTATTTATTCATTCTATCAAATCCTTAAGTTAACAAGTTCAACAAATCTTGTTTTTAATTCTTCATCTTCGATTTCATCAATTACTGGTCTTAAAAACCCATTAATGACAAGCTTTTCAGCATCCTTTTTAGTTAATCCGCGACTTTGCAAATAATATAAAGCTTCTTCTTCAATTTTTCCAACCGTTGCAGCATGTCCCGCTTTAATATCATATTCATCAATTAAAAGAATTGGATTAACTTCAATAATTGCATCATCTGATGTAATTATTCCTTTTAGGGTTTGATATACATTCGCATTCTTCATACCCTTTTCAATTCGTTCAACACCATTTAAAACGACACGGCCCTTTTTATTAGCTATTCCGATATTAGTCATATCACCAATTGTATTAGGTGCCATATGGTTCATATAGACATCAATTACTTGATTATTATTATCACTTGACACAGCAACCGCCTTAATCTTAACGTTTGCTCCTTCGCCAGCAACTTTAACATCAATCTTTGCTGTTAAGACATCACTAACAAGTCCTGCTAATAAATCTAGATTGCTATCCTTATCAACAAAGAACTCATGATTAACAACTGCTTCCTTACTTTCTAGTGCAGCAATCAACAAATATTTAACATTACTGTTTTTATTAACTACTAGCTTTATTTTATAATCACTTTTTAATTTAGAATCATCTCTTACTTCTAAAATAATCTTAACATCACTATTATTACCAATAATGATTTCTAATTCATCATTATTATCCTCTAACAAAGTAATCTTTAAAGGTGATTCATATAATGCCTTATTGGGAAAAGTTAATTGATGATTATTAAAAATGAGTTCTTTTGAAGTGGTATTCTCGATTATCTTATGATTTTTAATAACAATCGTTTCCATTATTCCTTACCTACTTCAAAATCAATTCCTAATTCTTCTTTAACCCATTCATAACCGTTAGCATCAATCTTACTAATCAATTCATCACCACCAGTTAAAACGATTCTTCCATCAATCATAATATGAACATGGGTTGGCTTAATGTAATCAAGGATTCTTTGATAATGGGTAATTAAGATACAACCAAAATCTGGGCCAATCATATCGTTAACATTTTGCCCAACAATTTTTAAAGCATCTATATCTAAACCTGAATCTATTTCATCTAAGATCGCAATTTTAGGTTTCAAGGTTTTTAACTGTAAAATTTCATTACGTTTTCTTTCACCGCCACTAAATCCTTCATTTAAATAACGGTGTGGTAAGTCTTTACGCATTTTTAAATCTTCAGCATTTTTTTCATACATAAAAATGAAATCAATCAAAGGGACTTCTTTTCCTGAAACAGCTTTTAATGCTTGGCGCATAAAATCACTATTAGTTACGCCAGGCACTTCTGCTGGATATTGCATCGCTAAAAATAGTCCCGCTCTTGCTCTCTCATCAACTTCCATCTCTAAAAGATTTTCATTGTCTAATACTGCTTTCCCTTCAGTTACTTCATACTTAGGATGCCCCATTAAGGCACTAGCTAATGTTGATTTACCTGTCCCGTTGGGACCCATAATAGCGTGAACCTCCCCAGATTTAACAATAAGGTTAACACCTTTTAATATCTTTTTACCTTCAATTTCTACTTGAAGATTATTAATCATTAATTCCGACATATTTTACCTCTTTCTAAAATACTACTAATTATTATATAATAATTAACGCTATTTTTCCATTTAAACGATAAAATTAAAAGTTCAACTACTTTGAAATAAGTAACGTTACATATAATTTTTATTGTTGAAAAAAATTGTTGTATTAGTATTCTTGAAAATGTCAAAGAAACATTATGAAAATGGTAATACTAATTACTTTATGGTTTATGGTAACTTTCAAACAGCTTAGAGTCAAGAAATTCTAAGTATACTATTTAGAATCAAGACTATACAACTATACTCGAAAAAATACAAGAAATGTTGCCACAATAAAAAAAGGAAAATCCGTCAAAATTTTCCCTTTATTATTAGTTTTCAGATTAAATCAAAATTCAAAACAAAACTAAATCCATTAAATAAAACATATTTACTTTTTATTAAATTTTGCAGTAATTGTTACATCTGTTGAACGATCGAATTTCTCACCGTTAATATATTGTTTTCCAGCGCCATCAAACCATCCCAAGAATTCATATCCATCTACAACATCAGTATAATCAGGAAAATTAATTATTGAGTCAAAATCAATTAATTGAATACTTGGCTTTGGTAATGAAACTCCCGAGACTTCAGATTTAAATGTAACCCTTACTCTTTTGGGTGTCCATTTAGCATACAACGAAATACTTGAACTCAAATCTTTAGTATCTCTAATAGATTCTTGCCCCTGAACAACTTGCTCTGAAGGTACATCAAACCATCCAGTGAAATTATAACCAACTCTTATTGGTGTTGGGAAATATACTGTCGTTCCTACTTCAAATGAATCAGGAACTACTGTACCATCTGAAAAATCCCACCACCTAAATCATACGTTATTACGAATTCCCCTTGTAACCAAATAGCAAAAATCGTCATACTCTTTGTTACAACATATTCTTCAAAAAGCCACTCATCTGTTCCTTCTGGATTGGTTGACCATTTAATAAAATCAAAACCATCTCTTACTGGATCAATTGGCTTGGAAATCTTTGAATTTGGTTCAACATCATTAAGTGTTGATAAACTAATATCACCTTTAAAGGTAAAAAATACAATTTGATATTTATCGTTATTATTCTTTTTGTCGGAACAAGAAACAAGAAATAAACTAGTAAACACGAACAACAAAATTAAAATGGTTTTTTTCATTTTCTTCCTCCCATTTCTTTTTTATACGCCTCAATCTCCTCTTTATTTGCATAAATAAAATGTTCTTTTCTAATCTCGAAAATAAACGGTCTATCACTTATATAATTATGACTTAATGGGTTATAAATAATTCTCTTTCTTACTCTTTCTGCTTTAGGGTCCGGTTGAGGAATTGCAGATATAAGAGCTTTTGTATATGGATGTACAGGGTTTTCAAATAATTCATCAGAAGACGAAGTCTCTACTATTTTTCCATTATACATTACCGCTATCCTGTCACAAAAGTATTTAACAACAGATAAATCATGAGCAATAAAAAGGATAGTGAGTCCTAATTTTTTTCGTAGTTCTCCCAGCAGATTAATGACTTGTGCTTGAATAGATACATCAAGAGCAGATACTGGTTCATCGGCTATAATTAATTCCGGTTCCACAATTAATGCTCTAGCAATTCCAATTCTTTGTCTTTGCCCGCCACTAAATTCATGTGGATATCTATATAAATAGTCTTCAGACAAACCAACTAAACTCATCATTTCCTTAACCTTATCATCAATATACTTTTTATCTTTTACGCCTTGAATGATTAAACCTTCTGAAATTATTTCTCTAACTGTCATTCTAGGGTTCAAAGATTCGATAGGATCTTGAAAGATCATTTGTACATTATTAACCACTTTACCAATGTTTTTAAAATCATTTTCATTTTTTGCAAACATGATCTTTTCTTTTTCAAAGACTACTTTTTCTTTTAAAATCATCTTCAATTTACTTAAATTTTCGCTATCGTTTTTATAGTCTTTAATCTTAATAATTCGTCTAAAAAGCAATCCAACAAGCCCTAAAGAATATGATATTTTACATTTAATTCTCGATAATTTAATTCTATTCAATTCTCGGCTAATCTTTTTTAACTCTGAATCTTTAATATTCTTTAATTTTAAAAACTGAAGTTTTACTTTAAATTTAATTTTTGTATAACTAACCTCTTCATTATCAAATAAATCAACATATAAATCTTTATATAGATCATAAATATTTTTATTATATTCTATATTTAAAGCATTAATTTTATTTTTGGTATCTTCTTTAATATTTTTAACCGCTTCTTTAGTATTTTGATTAGAAGATGACATTTGTTTATTTTTTAATTGATTAGTTAATTGATTTTCAATATCAATTTTCTTTTTAAAGTACTCGTCTTTTAAATCATTAATTTCACTTAATTGTTCTTCTCTTGAAATAGCAGAACTGTCCAAAATCCCAGATTTTTTTTCGTTGAAATTATTCTTTAAAAACTTCAATCTATACTTTAATGTCTTAATTATATCTTTCTCATCTTCAGCATAATTCATCTTTAATATGCTAGATATTCCTTCAAATTTAATATCTTCTTTATTTAAAATATATTCATGATTAATCTGATATAAGCTTTCTTTAAAATGTGAAATCTTTTTGATTCTATCATCATATACACGTTTTTTCTCTTTTTCAGTTTCTTTAATCTCTAAATCTAACTGCCCAAGTCTTTCTTTATGTTTATTCGATAAGTCATGTTTTTCTTTGTGATAAGGTCTAAATTCAAGACTATTGAAGTAATATTCTCTCTTAGCCCGTCTTATATTTTCGATATGACTATCAAATCCGGCCCCAATGATAGTTGTTTTTAATTCACCGTTTTCCTTACTAGTAAATTCAATAGTCCCATCTGATGGAGAATATAACCTAATAATTGTTCTTCCAGTCGTGGTTTTCCCACACCCAGATTCACCTACTAGGCCAAAAACTTCTCCTTTACGAATACTAAAGGAAATATCATCAACAGCTTTTAAAACAACTCCATTACTACCAGAACCAATTTTAAAATGCTTTTTCAGATTTTTCACATTTAATACAACATAATCTTCATTATTATTCATTTAAATATCCTCCTCTTTTTCGCATTTTCTTAATTATCGGAGGAAGATCAACTTTTGGTGCATTTTCATGTAACAACCAGGTTGCAGCATAATGTGTATCTGAAACTTTAAAAAGAGGTGGTTCTTCGTCAAAATCAATCTGCAAAGCAAATTTGTTTCTTGATGCAAATGCATCCCCTTTAGGTGGATGTATCATATTAGGTGGAGTTCCAGAAATTGCTTCAAGTTTCTCATATTTTGTAGATAAATCTGGCATTGACTGCAATAGAGCCCAAGTATATGGATGAAATGAATTATAGAAAACTTCCTCTGAAGTTCCAAACTCTACGATCTTTCCAGCATACATAACTGCCACTCTATCAGAAATACTAGCAACCACTCCCAGATCATGAGTAATAAATATTACCGATAAATTTCTTTCTTTCTTAATTTTATTAATTAAATCAATTATTTGTGCCTGAATTGTAACATCCAAAGCAGTAGTCGGTTCATCACAAATCAAAATTTCAGCATTATTAGCGAGTGCAATTGCAATCACTATACGCTGTCTCATTCCTCCAGAAAATTGATATGGATATTGATGATATCTCTTTTCTGGGTTTGGTATTCCCACTTCTTTCATCAATTCAATAGCTTTTTCTTTTAATTTATTTTTTGGCATTTTAAGTTTTATTCTTAATGACTCTTCAATTTGCTTTCCAATTTTTACAATTGGATTCAAACTTGACATCGGATCTTGAAACACCATAGAAATCTTTGATCCACGAATTTCATGATAAAGCTCTTCTGGCATTTGTGTCAAATCTTTACCTGAATATAAAATTTCTCCACCTTCGTAAATAGAGTTCCCTGCAAGAAGTCCCATTATTGCTCTTGAAGTAACACTCTTACCACTTCCTGATTCACCAACAATTGCGAGCGTTTCCCCTCTATATAAATCAAAACTAATACCTCTAATTGCCTGTAAAATTCCAAACTGTGTTTTAAATGAAATTTTTAAATCATTAACTTTTAGTATTGTATCATTCATCTCACTCAACACCTCTCAATGATGGATTAAATGCATCTCTTAATCCGTTACCAAGTAAATTAAAACTCAACATTAATACTGAAATAAATATCGCTGGAAATAATAACAAATGAGGATGGTTAGTCATCATTGCTTGTCCATTTGATAACAATTCACCGATGCTTACTGTTCCTTTATATTTAATAATACCTAAATATGAATATGTAGCTTCTCCAAACATAAATGATGGAATTGAAAGCGAAAATGCCGTTATCATTAATCCCATTCCGTTAGGAAGAATATGTTTAAACATGATTCTTCTATCTCTAGCACCTAATGTTCTAGCAGCTAATACGTATTCTCTCGTCTTAAATCTATAGAACTGCATTCGTGTCCTACCATATGAACCAAGCCATCCGGTAGCTACAAAAGCAATAAATACTACAAATACCGACGAACCAAACTTAACAATAATAATTGTCAGAAGTGCAATAAAGGGCAAAGACCCTAAGATATCTATAATTCTATCAAAAAGAATATCCAACCAACCTCCGTAATAACCTATGAAGGCTCCTATTATTGTTCCTATGATTAGATTTACAACTGAGACAATAGTAGCTAGTAGAATAGAAATTCTTGCAGCATTCCACATCGTCGTAAATAAATCTTTTCCGTCAGCACCGGTTCCAAACCAAAAATATGTGTTTTCAGGACTTTGATTTAATGCAAATCTAAAAGCATCTATTCTAGCAACATAAAGTGTATCTGACTCCATCTTTTTAATCTCAATCAAATCAATGACAGCATTTCTCTCTAAAGCAAGATTATATTCATCGAGTGTAAGATTACGAGTCGCTAATACGCCGTCTTCCGTGTAATACGAAGATACATAATTAACATACTTATAATAATCAACTTTGGCTTTTGTTTTATTACCATCAGACCCTATACCTTCCTCAACAATTTTTATAACTATACCCTCGGGAAGACTATTAATGAATTTTGAATTTGTTTCGACTGTTTTTGATCCGTCAAAAATGCCAATTTTTTCAAGAATTGGTATTTTTGGTGTCAAATAAGTCATACTTAATTCATTAGACTTAGATAAAGGCTCAACTTTTTTTAAAACTGGCCCAACTAGTGTAAAAAACAAAATAACAAGTATTATTATGAATGATACAATTGATGCTTTGTTCTTTTTAAATCTAATAAATACATCCTTATAGTATCCTACTTGTTTAGTCGTAAGAGCGACATCATTTATTCCCTTGTTATCGTTATTTACGAAAACAAACTTACTTTTGTCAATTTTACTTTTTTCATTAGTCATTTTGTTTTCCACTCCCCACTCTAATTCTCGGATCTAATAAACTATATGATAGATCAGCCAATATACCTGCTATCAAGCCAATCGCTGTATAAAAACATACATTTAGCATCAATAATGGATAATCCTTTGCATTTAATGCTTCTAAATATATTCTACCTACACCATCTATTCTAAAAATTTGTTCTATTATTAAACTTCCTGATATCAAGCCAATGAATTCTATAAATATAGATGGGGCAAACGGAACCATAGCATTTTTTAGTGCATGTCTAAATGTTGCTTGTTTCTTACTTAGTCCCTTAGATCTTGCAAGTAACATATAGTCAGCCGTTAGTTGTTCTGTCAACTCGGCACGAACACTACGTGTCCATCCTGCTATACTAGAAATCGTCATAACAAATATTGGCATAATATATGATTTAACACCAAACCAAAAATCTGCGTTCCATTCTTCGGCAGTTGCAACATATCGTGATGGAAGAATCTCCCAGACATAGACCAAAAAATATTGCAATAACATAGCCAAAACAAATACAGGAATAGAAATAAGAACAATAACTCCTGTAGAAATGACATGATCAGTCATTTTATTTTTTTTCATTACAGCAACAATTCCTAAACTGATACCTATTGGTATAGATAATATTAATGGTATTATGTTAAGTTTTAACGTCGTTGGAATTTTTGAAAATAATATTTCTGAAGCGTCTCTACCTTGTTTATGCGAAAAGCCAAATGTTCCATCAACAAAAATATTTCTTAACCAATTTACAAATTGTTCTAAAATGGGTTTTTCCCATCCTTCTCTATCTACAATCACTTGCCAAGCTTCTTCGCTCATGTCTAAGGGTTTTAACTGAAAATCAGGAACTGACTTAATAATCACAAACACTAAAAAAATAATGATGCTAAAAGTAATCAATGCAAGTCCTAAACGTTTTAATGTGTATTTTAGCAAAAATACTTCTCCTCTCTTTTCAAGACAATAAACAACCCCTATAAAATAATAGGAGTTGTTTACATCTTGTTATAAAATATCTTTTAATTTAACGGAATTATTTAACTAATGAAGCATAATCTGAATCAGTAGTTAAGAAACGATATTTTTGTCCACCCCAACCAAAGTAAATACAATAATCTGCCCAATCAACTTGAACACTATTATATACAGTTGTAGATGCGGTAGCAGTTAGAGGAATTGTTCCCATAACTCCTAAGAAAATCTTTTCAAGATGATACATAGCTGTGAATAGAACTTCTTTCTTGCCTTCATAAACTACAGAGTCTTCAATAGTATATGAACTGAAATCACTAAACTCATACATATCACCACGCCAAATTCCATTTTCATCAACACCAGGAATATCATATGTTACTCCTTCATAATCATATGAGAAACCGTTTAGGAATTTTGTATACCACTCTAGTTCTTCTTCAGTTTCCATTTTACCCTTAATCAAAGTAGTAAATTCGGAAAAATCTATTTCTAACTCCATAGTATCAAGTTCAAATCCAGGTTCAAATGTGTATCCTGGTCCATATAGTTGTCCATAAATCGCGTACAAGAAGAATATTCCAGGAAGTGATGTTGCACCACCCATACCGTTAAATACTAAATCATAATTATAAGCTTTAATAGCAGCTGAGTAACTATCCTTATCTAATTCATTTAGAGTAATAACAAGCTTATCAGTTCCAAAAGTTCTTTCTAATGCATCTTTCAAATATGCAGCAGACATTTCATAATATGTACTTCCTTTTCTAGAAACAAATTCTAACTTAACTGGTCCTGTATTTCCCTCATTAATCCATTTATCATATGCTTTATTAAATAATTCTTTAGCTTTATTAGGTAAATAACCTATTGTTTCTGGAGAAAAATCTTTTATTGCATTCGCATGATATTCAGTTTTATTATATGGAGTTAAATCATCTAAAGATGATAAATGTAAATCTGATAACAATCCTAAAGATGGAACATCTGGAGCAGCTGCTTTTTTAGCAAAGTCCGTTCTATCAATTGCATAGAAGAATGCCATTCTAAAGTCATGATCAGCTACGATAGATGCAACTTGTTTCTTATCTCCACGTTTATTATTATTAAATGATAATCCCATTGTATATGCATCTGGAGAAGATAATGCAGAAGCGTCATCTGCGTATTTTGCAAAATATGTTGCTGATAATCCAAATGCATTTAATTGTCCTTTAGAAAACATTTGTTCTCTAACAGACTCTTCGGAAACTATTTGATATTCTAATGATTTATACATTACATCTTGTTTTCCTATATAGTCATAATTCTTATTAAATACCCATTTAGCTTTTTCAGACCACTCTTTAATAACATATGGTCCGTATGAAACAAATGGATGACTAGGAGTACCATATGAATACTTACCATTACTTTCAGACGCTTCAAACGCTGTCTTATTAATTAAAGTAACTAAATCAACCATATCAACTGCTTGCTTTAAAGAAATTTCTGTTGCGTGAGTTAGCGTAAATGTTAAATCATCTACTTTTTCAAACCCAACTTCACTCCATTTTGCTTTTCCATCAAAATAATTTTTACTATTTAGTAAGTTTAAGTAAGATGAATCATAAACTGAGTTTGCACGAGTATTCTTTTGTACTGGATCTAAATATTGTTTCAATGTATATTCATACACATCAGCATTAACTGGATCACCGTTTTCAAACTTCAACCCACTTTTCATTTTAAATGTCCATACATCTGATTTAATCGTTTTTGCTAATTCAATGTCTAAATTACCATCTTCATCTTCAAAACTTTCTCCATCGCCATTAACTGGCCATGCAGCCGCCATTTCTAATACTAGTTTAGGTTCTAAAGCTGAAGTTAAGTTAGGACCACCATTTCCATTTTTATCAACAAATTTTGAAAAATCTCCTTCAAAACTCGCTAATCCGTTTTCAATAGCTTTATCCCAATCTACTTCTTCCGAATAGAATGAGCCCGATAAATTGCTGATAAATGAACTTTGTAAACTATCTTCATATGTTAGTGGGTTAATATGAGCGGTATCATTGGATAATGCGCTCTTATATGTTTCACCACTTGTATATGAAACTGTTTTAGAGTTTATCGGTTCCCAATATGCATGGAAAGTAACATCGTCTTGAACAACAAAATTAGTTAAATCTACGCTTTCAGGATCTCTCCAAGTACCACCATATGACGTTTTATACCAACCGATAAATTTAAAATCCTCTTTTGTTGGATTTGCAACGGAAGTGGTCACTTTATCTCCTGTATAAACTATAACAGAATTTACTGCTGTACCACCTTTCGTTGAAAACGATACTGTAGATTTATCATTTTCAGTCCAAACTGCATATAAAGTTATATCTGCAGTTATTGCTGTATCTTCAAATTTAAACTCTTTTTCAGAATTCCCTTTTTCTGTACTCCAAACAGAAAACTTAAAGTTATCTTTAGTTGGATTAGTTGTAGGTAACGTTGCAAATTTACCCTTTTCAACTACTTGGTCATCAATAGCGCTACCGCCATCGGTATCAAACTTAACTGTAAATTTAGTAGTCTGACATGAAACGACTGTAATTGCTATTAATAATAATAATAATATACTTGCCAATTTTTTCAAATTCAACACCCCTTCTCAAATAAATTTTACTTAGTTTATCACATAAAAATCTTACTGTCAACAAATAACACGAATAATTACTTAAAAAGCGACAAAATTGAGCGTTTTTTCAAATGAAAGCGCTTTATTATACGTTTTTATATAGAATGTACATCAAAATCAATAGTGCTACTTGAACCACTACATAAAGAAATGTAGTCTCTATTGCTTGACGTGAAATATATTTTTTGTTTCGTGTATATTCAAAATAATCTTCACTATTCTTATTTCCCCTTAAAGAATTAAAAAATGTCTTGAATCCATAAGTAACCGAAGAAAATAAATTTTTATTGTAAATGTACATAAACCATCCGACAGCAAAATTAATTGCTGTCGAAATAGTTAATGCATCTATAATATATAACATTGATATTTTTCCTTTAAATACTAAAACAACCAGAAAAACAATTACATTTATTAAGAGCAAAACTCCAAAGGTTACAAACGAAAATGACTTACTTTTTTGTTTTTCATTATTATACACAGCTTAATTACTCCTATTCTAATAGATTTATTGTCTAACACTATCGTAACGAACTTCATTATCAGTTTTTAATGACTTGCTTTCTTTCTCTATGTCATTCAAAATATTTAGAAGTTTACTGACATTATATATGTTTTTTACGTCTAGTGATATGTCTGGAAAAACCCCAAATTCATTATCCACATAAATATATGGGTCATCTTCAATTCCACTTCCTTCTCTAAATCCATTTAAATTTGTACTACTCATGACAATAGAAGTTCCATTAGGTAACAAAATTGGAGTAATTGATGCCGATCCGCCACCACTTTTTGTTCCTATAATTTTACCTAAACTGTTTTCTTTAAAAATTGTTGCCAATGAATTTGCAGCACTAAAAGTAACAGGAGAAATAAGAAGCGACCACTCTAAGTGTTCATATTTTGGAACACCGTCTATATATACATAACTACTAGAAGCACTATTAGAATCCTTATATATATTAGTTACTCTAAACGGATCACTTGTTATAAAACCTACTACACGATACAATGCTCCAACATTTCCGCCAGTGTTATAAGCAATGTCTAAAACAACACTTCTAACTGTCGTTTTTTCTCTTAAAGCTTCCTCAAGGATTATTTCTAAATACAACGCACTATCCCGTTTTATGAGATCATATATATCTGTATATAAACTCTTGTTTACAAACTCGCCTTCTTCTTTCTTTAATTCTTCATCATAACTTTGATCAACAATTCCTAAAACAAATGTTTTGGCACTTTCATAATAATTAATGTATAGAGTGTATTCGAAATCATTTATCGTCTTAACAAAATAGTTGTCCTTATTGTCTTTTTTAATAAACCCATCCGCAATAAGTTCATCAGCATAATCAAATATGTAATCACTGTCTGTGTTTCGTACTACTACATGACTAACCTTTCTCGTATTACTACTGCCATTTATAAAGAAATATTTATCTCCACTTTGAATTACTGGAATTACATTACTGGTGTTCATTATTTTGTCAATAATACTTAATTCAAATATTGACGACTCTTGAATATCTAAAGTCGAAAAAGAGTCTAACGAAACGACAGCATGTTCATCATCAAGAAACCAGTAATTATTGCGTCCTCCCTCAATAGAATTTACAGCATCGTTCATTGGAAAAAAACCATCTTTATACCAAGATTCTACCCTCGATCCCAAGTCCTCAACATAGTCAATTTTTGGCGGATTCCAAGAAGTATTATTATAATGAGATGGTGAGTCATAACTAGTGTGCAGTTCATCAATTGTTAAATTAATAAAATTAAAAATTCCACTATCAACATCGTATGCGTTAAATGAAATTAATTCATCATTATACAATGACATGACAGAATAGTATGAATCAACCTTCATTATATCTTTCAATCCATAAAAATTATCTAGATTAAATGCAAGCATATTATAAACAATAGTTAACATCTCAATTCCCATCTTTTTACCATTTAAAGAACTTGTTTTAATTGTAGCATATTCATCACTACCTGTTTCTGGCAATGAATATACACCATATAAACCGTCTCCATTATAGTAAACATTATAATAACTTGATCCAGCAAAAAGTTGGTTCACTAATGCGTATGGCAACACAACTTCCCCTTCATACATAATTGCATCAAGATTATATAAGCCTAAATTCAACTCCTGAGATGATCCTTCCTCATAACTTTCATCGGAATTGTCTTCATAAAAAATATGTCTTCCATAGTTAGTTTCTGTAGAGTAAACATACGCAGAAAAGAACCCTGTATCATCAGTCGTGATAACATTATTAATCGTATCTATTATAGACGTTAAATGATACGTATAGTCTTCTGATTCACTATAATAATCATAAGATATCTCTAGTACGCCTTCAGTTTCCTTATTAAACATTATATTGACATTAGGGTCAATAAACCCTTTCAATAGTTCAAAAAAATCAACAACTTTAATATACGGAACTTCCCCATCCTTTGTAAATAGTAATTCAACTTTGTTATCAGCAACTTTATACTCAGTAGTAAGGTTTGTAAAATCAACTTCTTTAGTTAAAGTAATTTCATTTTCTTTATACTCATATAACGGTATTTCGAATAAATAAGATTTTTTTGTAGTTCCAATGGTAAAAATTCCTTCAACTATTGCAACATTTTCATCCGAGTTAGGTCTTTTAGATAAAACTATCCCATTTTTTACACTAATATACTCAGAGTCGGTTTTCCAAGTAATTCTGCTTCGATTTTTTCCAAGAACTGGAAGTTTAATTCTATGATTATCAACAATAATCGAATCTTTAATTATCTCAATGTCTTCATCAATTTTCTCTTCATTTGATAAAACTTTTTTACTCCAAAATGCATTTAAAGTAATGTCTTCATTAATATATATTTCAGAAAAAGCAAACTCAACATTTTCATCATCTAAATACCAATACTCAAAAACAAATCCAAAATATTCCGGATCCTCGCTTGGCTCTACAACAAGATCACCTTCAACGACCTCAACGCTATCAATAGCACTTCCTCCATTACTATTAAAAGTAACTGTATATTTTTCTTTAATAGTTTCATCCAGTTCTTTAGGAGCATCTTTTTTACACGATACTAAAGAAGCAGCAATAAAAACTATTATAAGAATTTTAAACATATTTTTCATACTTCATTCCCTCCTTATAAAAATTATATTAAAAAAATAATATCACATAACACAATAAATGTAAATGTTTTTTTATTCTGGATGAATAAAAACACACAAATCATCATTTAGCAATGTGATATTCACTTTTATTTTATTTTTTCCAGAATTTGATTGTTATCATATAGTGAATCAATATAGTAATCAACTTCAACACCTTTTTCAATACTCAAATACTTTCCTTCTTCAACTCTACTTAAAACCATATTACTACTAATAAAAACAATTGATCCATCTGGAAATACAACCGGCATTATTGATGACGCACCACCACTTGATTTTTGTCCAATTACGGGAATCTTTAATTCTTTAGCAATTGATGACATTAAGTTTGCAGCACTAAATGTAATACTTGATGTTTTAATATAATAATTAAATTGCATATAAGGACTTGATTCACCTGTTAATCCAAATGAAACAGTTTCTTTATTAAGAGAATTTTGATAGTGATACCAAATTTCTTTATTAGTCATTAATGTAAAGGTTCTTAAAACTGCTCCCAGATTTCCTCCTGTATTTAAAGAAATATCAATAATAACATTTTTAACACTAGAACCTAATGACTTTAAATAATCTTCTACTTCTTTAGGTGTATCAACTGTAAATTCAAACAAGTAGATAATTGCTGTTTCGTCATTGAGCATTTCATTATCGATAAAATAAATTTCACCGGTCCATTTATTATATCCAAAATGATCAGCAGCAGCATTAGCAACTTCTTGCATCCCGGAATAAAAACTTGCTACATTAGAACCTTGAATACCTTCGCCATAGGAAGTTGTTTTTTTCTTATTATTAAATAAACTTCGCATAATATGTGACGAATGAAGATCATCTAGCGCATTTGTAATCTTAAAAATACTTTCCGAACTTTTTTCACTATCTAATAAATCATTTTTGTAGGTTGTTAAAAATGATTCGGCACTACTTATATTACGATCATTTTTTAGCCCATAAAAATAATCAATAACGAACTCCATAAAGTTATAGTTAAAGGCTGCTACTGAATCTGGTAATTGATAACTATTATATTTTGAAGTCATTATCTTTTTCATTGTTTCATCATCTAAATCAGCTGTGTCAATACCATAAATCTTTTCATAATTAAAGTACACATCAAAATATGTACTTTGATTAAAAATTAGATTTGCAATTTGCAATGGAAATAAATATTTTTCATTATAAACTTTTAAATCAATATCATAATTACCAAATTCATAATTTACCGCACTACCTTTGTTGATTATTGGATCTAAATAAACTAGTCCCTCACCATAATTAGTACTTGTCTCCTTTATGTACGCATCAAAAAAATCTAAATCATTAACTTCGATTGAATCTTCCTTAAAATCTATCACGCTATAATATTTAGTGGTTATTGAACTATCTTCATCAGTTACTTCAATATTGATTGTCATTTGTTCGTCCTTAGACTCAATAAACTCTAATTCTTCATAGTAATACACACCATCAAGTAACGCAAAAAAATCTTTAATATCAATATACGGGATATTTGATTCTTTGAAATAATAAATATCAACTTCACTATTTTCTACACTAGGATACTCAGTTGAAAGATTAACAAACGAGGTTTTAATAATCGTATCTTCATCTATGACAAAGTCAGTATCTTTATTGCATGCTACTAAAAACATCATTGTTAATAAAAAAACAATAATTCCTAAAACTCTTTTCATTGTCTTCAGCTCCCATCATTACTATTAATATCTTACCACTAAATCAATTAGTTAGTTTGATAAACCATAATTTTATTTTTTTAAGATAAACAAAAAGGCATAAAATCTATGCCTTTTAGATCCAGATCCATTTAATGTAAATATCTAAATCACTTGTTACTTGATAACCGCTAATATCGATTATTGTTGAATAATCTTCATCTAAGTAATAATTATAAACTTTCATTATCTTTTTTATATCAATATTAAATGTTAATAGATCATTATTCAATATGTATTTTTCAGTACCTAACTGTAAACTTAACTTATTCAAATTATTTAGTTTAACAACCGTTCCTGTTGTAAATCCCATTTCTCCATACTCATTTGATCCAACCCCATAGATTCTACCTTCTTCATCTTCTAAGAAGGTATGGTATTTACCAACGGAGATGTTTGTTATTCTCGCATTATTAATTGGGCTATCCTTCATTTTCTTTGGAACATTGACAGTTTCCCAGTCACCAAAACCTAACTTAGTATAACCATTTAATCCCCAATTATAAACACTATTGTCTTCAGTAATAATTGAACTACTACTATAGACACTTGAACTGATTGTTCTAATGCTATATACACTAGCCAACTCGTTCTTTACTGGCGTTAATCTTCGGTCTAAGTCCCCTAATCCTAGTTGCCCATCGCCATTATATCCCCATACGTATAAATCATTATCAGTTGACAAAAACATTCCGTGATACATACCTGCACTATAATCTAACACTGTAACACCATTAGGAATAGCGACTTTTACAAAGTCACCATGAATTCCTGAAACTCCTGATCCAAGTTCCCCATTAACATCGCGACCAAATCCAATCAGTTCATTATCACTAGTTCTCATAATTACGCCGTAGTATTGTGTCTGAACATCAACGATGTTAACTCCACTTAAAGACTCGACTTTTTTAGGACTTGAAAACGTCCCTTTTCCATGACCCAATTGACGATTGTTATTAAATCCCCAGCTATATACTTCACCACCCTCTGTTAATATATAACTATTATTAAATCCTGCAATAACATCTTTAATCGTAATGTCATTATCTTTAAAATATGTAATTTCATAGGGACTTGTAACAAAAGCATCTTCAGACTCGTTAACTGCCTTTTTTTCATTACTTCCCCATGCATATAACTTATTATTAACAGCCAAGCTAAAACATGATAAAGTCCTGTATCAAAGGTTAATATTTCCTCATTAATGCTTTCTATCAATGTTGGTTCAAAACGATTAACTATATCACCTAATCCCAGTTGACCTAAATCGTTATTCCCCATCCAACCAAACGATTATCTTCGGTCATTGCCATCGTAAAATCAAATGAAGCTTGAACATTACGATAACGGACACCTTCATATTGGTAAGTACTTATCTTCTTATAGTCTTTCCAATTACCAGTATTTCCTAAGATATCATCTTCACTATTTGCATTACTTATTTCTTTAATCCAATAAGCATAAGTAATACTAAAGGGAACTAATGCTAATAACAATAGCATTATTATTAATACTCTTGTTATTTTCATATCGTATCCTCTTCGGTTATCTCTACTAAGAAATCAAGTTTAATACTAATACTTTGACTACTTACTTTAAAGTATTCATAAGGATCACTTGTATCATTTGTAAAAATCACTTTCATAATAACTTCTTTTTCCTCATTAATCGTAATTGATAAGTCTTTAGTAATAATATCAATTGTAAATAAATGACTGAAGTCTTCGTCATTAATTATAAATCCCTTCGAATCTATATTTAACTCACCCAAAACATCACTAGCCCCAATTCCTTCCCATAATACATTGTAAACAATGATTACTTCGCTAAAATTGGACCCACCTTCATATCCCACTGGAACTAAAGTACCATTACTGACTAGTTTTCTTAAACTAATCGTTGTACTCACAATATTCCCTTCTCCAATTTCGATTTGTTCTGCGGATACATCTTTAAGTGTATCCCAATAAGCAAAACTAACAGCACCAAACCCCATAATTGTGAAGAGGAAAATCGCAAACACAAAAAGATTTCTTTTCTTTTTCATTTCTTTCCTCCTTTGACAATTCTTTAGTTGTTGGCATAACAATCAAGTTTTCAAAACTAAAGCGGATGTATTTTATCTTTTTTTAACTTTGAGTTCTATTAATATACTTAAATCACATTTTTTTACAAAGTCTTAAAAACAAATATAAAATCCTGCGTTAATTATAGTTAAATTTTGCGTTAATTTGAACTTTATTTATAACTAAAATAAACAAGGACAAAGATTACTCTTCGTCCTTGTTATCATGTTTCTTCTTAAAAATATTCTTAAATCCATCCTTCATAAATGGCATTAGCATAATTAAGTCTTGAAAATTACCCTTTTCAACTTCAAGATTATAGATTTCCGTAATGTTCTCATCTTCCATAAATGGTAATAAAGCGACAATACTTTTAACACCTTGTTTCTTATAAAGCATTTTAACAGCTTTTCCTAACGTCTTAGAACTTACAAATGGAGCTAAGCTTGCTAATGATCCCACACTTACGTTTTCACTGTTAACAACCTTTTCAAATACTTCATCTAATACTTCTTCACTAACAAATGGGGCAAGGCCAGCCATCAAGCCAATACTAACTTCATCTTTATTATTAGCATTTTTTAAGAAAACTTCACTAATTGTTTTTTCGCTCATAAATGGTGCTAAAGCAATTAATTTCTCTAATTCAACTTCATCAAAGTAATCTCTAACAATTTCATCAATTTCTTCTTCATTTAAGAATGGAGCAAGCATCAATAATTGCTCAAAACTAATCCCTTTGAAATCATTAAAACTCTTCTTGAATTGTTCAGGTTTAACAATTGGTAATAGTTCTTCCAAATCTTCTTTCTCAATATCATTAATAATAACTTCTTCTTCATTAATAATTTGATTAATGATTTTAGCTTGTCTTTTATTTCCTAATATCTCATCAATTGTAACATCAAAGATTAGTGATAGATCTGATAATTTGGCAATATCGGGCATTGAATCACCACGTTCCCAATTACTTACGGCTTGATAACTAATCCCTAGTTTATCAGCTAATTCCACCTGTGTCATATTCTTTTCTTTTCTTAATTTGGCAATTCGCTTGCCAATTTCTAACATGTTAAACATTTTCATCCTTCCTTTCTAGTTCCATTTTATTTCTAAAAAGGCTAAATGTCTATCAAGTGTTACTTGAGTTCTTCTTTTTCAATAATATCTAAAACATCGTTGGCATTATTCTTAGCATCAACTTTATCTAAGATATGCGTTAAGATTCCTTCTTCATTAATAATAAACGTTTGACGAAGAACGCCCATGTATGGTTTACCATACATGGATTTTTCACCATAAGCACCAAAATAATTAATAACTTCTAAATCTGGATCGCTTAATGTAACAAACGGTAAATTGTATTTATCTTTAAACTTTAGATGACTTTCTTGATCATCTTTACTAATTCCTAAAACGGTAATCCCTTTTCCTTGATATTCTTCATAATCATCTCGAAAGCTACAAGCTTGGGCTGTACAACCAGGAGTATCGTTTTTAGGATAAATATAAACAACTACTTTTTTTCCTAAATAATCACTTAAACTATGTTTGTTTCCATATGCATCAACTAAAGTAAAATCCTTAACTTTTTTTCCTACTTCAACCATTATATTTTCCTCATTTCATTATTTTTTTTATTACCTTTATTTTATCATCAGTTAACGGATGATATCTCATTTTAACATCTAACCACGTCTTACGGTTGACAATTGCTTTAAAATGACTAAAGGTTTTAAAGCTTTCACCTCCATGGTATTTACCCATACCACTATTTCCAACCCCACCAAAGCCAAGGTTAGTATTAACAAAATGCATGATCGTATCATTTATAACAACACCACCCGAGCTGGTTTTTAAAATTACATCTTTAACAATCTTTTTATTATCTGTAAATAAATATAAAGCTAAAGGCTTTTCTTTATTTCTTAAGTAATCATAAACTTCACTAAATTTATCGTAGATAATGATTGGCAAGATTGGCCCAAAGATTTCTTCTTGCATTATCCTTGTTTCAAGACTATTAACCTTAACAACCGTTGGACTTAATTTATTATTTAACGCTTCCCCACCATAAACAATCTCTTCGTTATCCAAATACGACATCAATCTTTCAAAATGTTTTTTGTTAATTATTTTAGGATAATCATTATTATTTAAACAATCCTTACCATAGAAGTCCATAATACTTTGTTTGTAATAATCTATAAAGTCATTATAACTTTCTTTTTGTATCATTACATAATCAGGAGCGATACAGGTTTGGCCAGCATTTAATAACTTCCCATATGCAATTCTTTTCGCTGTTAATCTTAAATCTTTCGATTCATAAATAATTGCCGGACTTTTTCCACCTAATTCTAAAGTTACAGGTGTTAAGTACTTACTAGCTTTTTCCATTATTATCTTCCCAACTAAAGGGCTTCCCGTAAAGAAGATATAATCAAACTTATTATCTAATAGTGTATTAGTCTCACTAACACCACCTAAAACAACTTTAGCGTATTCTTCTTTAAACGTTTCATTAATCAACTCTTGTAAAACTCTTTCCATGTTAGTAGCAACTTCTGAAGGTTTAAGGATTACTGTATTTCCTGCTGAAATAGCTCCAACCAAGGGATTAATTGCTAAAAGGAAAGGATAATTCCATGGTGAAATTACTAGCACCGTCCCAAGTGGTTCCGGATAAAGATAACTCTTAGCTGGAAATAATGTCAGTGGGGTTTTAACCTTTTTGATCTTCATCATACTTTTCAAATGCTTAATATGAAAAGATATTTCTTTTAAAACAACCCCAATTTCTGTAACATAACTTTCATTATACGATTTACCCAAATCCAAATATAGCGCTTCTTTAATTCTCTCTTCATTTTTTATAATTGCATGTTTTAAAGACTTTAACGCCTGAATTCGAAAATGATAGTTTTTCGTCATGTTTGATTGAAAAAACGTTTGATGTTTACTTAATAACTCCTGATACATTATCCTCACTCTTATCCTTAACTTCTATTTTTGATAATACTCATGCTTTTTCTTTTCCCAAAACAATTTATCTTCATCAGTTATTTTTCTTATAACCTTACAAGGATTCCCAGCTGCGATAACATCACTTGGAATATCTTTAGTAACCACACTCCCTGATCCAACAATCGTATTATCTCCGATTGTTACTCCCGGATTAACAACGACATTGCCACCTAACCATACATTATTACCAATCATGATCTTTACTCCATACTCTAGAGGGATATTTCTAACATCTTTATCGATAGGATGGGTAGCCGTAAAAAGTGACACTCTTGGACCAAACATTACATTATCACTGATAATGATTTCATTAACATCTAAAAAAATACAATCAAAATTTGCATAAAAATTATCACCAACAGTGATGTTACTTCCATAATCAATATACAAAGGTGCAGTTATGTAACAGTTACTACCAACCTTTTTGAACTGTTTCTTAACTAAGTCCATTCGCTTTTGGATGTCCTTTTCTTCAAAATTAAATTCATCCATAAACTGTTTGGCAAGTTTTCTTTCCAAAACTAACTCCTTATCACTTGATATATATAATTCACCATTAAGCATTCTTTCTTTTTCTGTCATTGCCGCCCACCATTTCATTTAACTTTATCAATTCTTCATTATTCAAGTAACGCCACTCGCCAACTTTTAAATCCCCTAATCTAATATGCATTATTCTAACACGCTTTAATGATTTCACTGTATATCCTAATGTTTCCGTCATTCTTCTTATTTGTCGGTTCAAGCCTTGCGTTAAAACAATTTTAAATGTTCGTCTATCTAAATACTTTACTTCACATTTTTTTGTCACTTGCATCTTGTTTGTTACTTGATTTAATATTTTAACGCCATTTCCAATTTTTCTTAAAAACTCGTCATTGATATCACTATTAACAGTAACAACGTATTCCTTTTCATGACCATATTCAGCTCTTAAGATTTTATTAACAATATCACCATCATTCGTTAATAAAATTAAACCTGATGAATCTTTATCTAATCTTCCAATTGGAAAAACTAATTCTTTATAATCAACATAACTACGAATATTTCCTTCAATCCTTAAATCGTTTGTACATGTGATGCCCGTTGGTTTATGAAGCATAAGATAAACATGATTGTCTTTTACTTTAATTCTTTTACCATTTACTCGTACGTCTTCACTTCCTCTTAAACGCGTACCTAATAAAGCAACTTTACCATCAATAGTTACTTTCTTTTCTTCAATGTAGCGATCAGCTTCTCGCCTTGAACAAAAACCTGAGTCACTAATGAACTTATTTAATCTAATATCCTCACGTTCTTCATGAACAATAATATTGTCATCATGAATGCTATTTTCTTTATAAATCGCTTTTTTCATAAAAACCTCTTTTAACAATTTTCTTCATTTATATTTTACCATAAAAAATAAGGACATTATCAATTGTCCTTTATCTATTATCAAGGTATATATACCGTTATTTTAATCATGAAAAAAAATAAGGCAAAATTTGCCTTATTCAAAATAATAATATTGGTTATTCGTTATTAAATTTATGGATACTGTGTTTACATTTGTTGTGTCAACAAAGTATTTCTCTGATGATTTAATTAAATCTTTAAAATTAGGTATTGCTTCAATAAGGGCACTTTCACTTGTAAAATATCCATTTAACTTAACCTCTTTTTTGTACTCTCTTTCAAGCCATCCACCAGTAAAATCAAACGAAGGATTTCTTTCAGTTCTTACCTTGATTGAAATTGATTCATCTTTTGTATATATAACGTATGAATAGACTGTTTCTACTTTTACTGTATGATTACCAAGCAATTCACTTGTATGAATATCACTAGTTTCTAAATGATACCAATACTCACCATGCTTAAACTCCGCCTGAAGCCCCTGCTCTACATTATTTCTTATTAATGTATACGTTCTTTTTTCTACTTTCTGTAAATAATATTCTTGTGTATCTTCAACAACTGTGTTTACATATCTTGTCCCATCTGCTAATACAATTACTTTATCTTTTGCAAGTTCAGTATATTCGCGTGGTCCTTTTTTTGTACATCCAACCATTAAAACTCCTAACCCTGCCAAACTAAGTAATAAAAAGATTTTTTTCATTTACATATTCTCCTTTGTATTTGAAACATATCTTAATTATACTATTTTATATTTTTTATAATTTCAATTGCCATAAAAAACACACTTTAAGTCATTATTCCCATTTTAACTTAAAGTGTGTAAGTATCACTTTATTCCGTTCTTAATGCTACAACTGGGTCTTTCTTTGTCGCTATCAAGGCGGGAATTAATCCTGACAATAAGGTTAAGACTACACTAATCAAAATCATAAAAATGATTTGCGGAATTCCTAAACTTAAAATTAAATTAACACTACCTTTAATTATTCCATTCGCAATCGTTATTACTATTAATGATAATACCGTTGCCAAAATACCCGATAAGGCTCCTAAAATAAATGTCTCAGAATTAAAGACCCGCGAGATATCGAGTGCTCTTGCTCCAATAGCTCTTAAAATACCAATCTCTTTTGTTCGTTCAACTACGGATACATATGTAATAACACCAATCATAATTGAAGACACTAAAAGCGATATTGCAGCAAATGCAATTAACACATAAGAAACAATATTAATAAGTTTTCCTAAACTGTTTGACAATATACTTGTTACATCCGAAAAGGTTATTTGATTGTTTGCATTTAAGGGATCATTATTCCACGCATCAATATGGCTCTTAATTTGATCCTTTGCCTCAAAGTTTGCCGCATACATATAGACGGCAGTTGGAATGTCACTAGCACCTATCGCTTGTAATGCAACTTCTAAAATCTCTTCTGTGGTCAATTCCATATTAAAATACTTCTTAACAAATGCTTGCATCGAGACTGGATCATAAAACTTAAATGTTCCACTTCCAATAAAACTTTCTAATTCTTCCACCTCAACTACAAACGGTTCATATAGTATCTTATCTTCTTTAGTTTTTTTTGTAATCAATGATTCCTTACTATCACTTCGGTAAAACTCAGCGAACGCATCAGTGTACATAATTCCCGTTGAGTAAAGTGATGATATTGCATCATCTTTTTCTTTTAAAATTCCTGATATTGTTAATTTAAAGTCATTAGTAACATTATCATACGCATCATTGTATTTACTTTCTTCGAGATGACTAAAACTCGTTACGCCATTTTCAGTACTATGAATATAAAAATCATCATTCTTGACAACACGGTATTCTTTACCTACTATTTCACTGTATTTCAATGGTTTAATTTCTTCACCATCTTTTTCATAAATAATTCCCAGTTTATCAAGCATCGCACTAGAAACATTATTTGAAGCCCCAATTACTAATAAAATCTCATTCTTATTTTCTGGATAATGTCCTTCAACAACTTCATAACTGTTCATAACAAAGTCCTTATTATTAAGTTCTTTAAAGAATGTTGAAGTCTCAGTTCCATAAATCGAACTCATCGTCACTTTAGTGTCAACCTTAACAACCTTATCTTTGATATCCTTAGTCAACACTTTAATATCCGAAGCATACGATATTTCCATTGAACTAAGCATTCTTTTATCTTCAGTTTTCGCGAGATCTTTTTGATAAAAATCATCCACATAGGAAATAAAACTACTACCTAAGAAATTATATTTACCTAACTTTGCAAAAATGTTTTGTTGGTCATAAACTGATAATGAATCTGTTTCCTCACTATCTTCAACTAGCGAATTATCGCCCCCAAATGCTCCTGATACTGATTCATAATCAACGGCTATCGTCGAAATTGCAATTGGATATCCTCCTAAGGTGGACGCTTCCATATTAGCAATATATCCGTTTAGACCGTTTGAAATTGCTAAAACAAGTAAAATTCCAGCAATCCCGATTGAACCTGCTAAAGCTGTTAAAGCGGTTCTCCCCTTCTTAGTAAATAAATTTCTTAACGATAAATTTAAAGCCGTAAAAAAAGACATTGAACTCTTCTTATTTTTCTTTCGTTCGACCTTTAAATCTTCTTTTGATTTATATTCATTACTATCGCTAATTATTTTCCCATCTAATAGATTAACAATTCTTGTTGCATATTGATTTGCTAAATCAGCATTATGAGTAACCATAATGACCAAACGATCTTCAGCAATCTTTTTAATAAGTTCCATAACTTCAACGCTCGTCTTTGAGTCTAAAGCTCCTGTCGGTTCATCGGCTAATAATATTTCAGGATTATTAACTAATGCTCTCGCAATTGCAACTCTTTGCATCTGACCACCTGAAAGTTGATTAGGCTTCTTATTGATTTCCTTTTTTAAACCAACTTCTTCTAATGCTTTTCTAGCTCGGTTATTTCTTTCCTTTTTAGAGACCCCAGATAACGATAAAGCCAGTTCAACATTTCCTAAGATTGATAAATGCGGAATGAGGTTATAACTTTGAAAAACGAAACCAATGCGTTTATTACGATAATCGTCCCAATCACTTGCCTTATATTCTTTAGTTGAAACACCATTAATAATGATATTACCACTATCATAACGGTCAAGACCACCAATCATATTTAAAAGCGTTGTCTTCCCACAGCCCGATGGACCTAAGATGGCAACAAATTCATTTTTTCGAAACTCAATACTAACACTATCAAGTGCGGTTGTACTATGGTCAAACAGATGGTATTTTTTTACTAATTTTTCTAATTTTAACATTACTATCACCTTTATTAATTATATCACTTTAATGAGTTTTTTATAATATTACTAAACTAATAATGTCGGATACATTAAATGTTTCGTACGTTGTTAATAGAATTGTCTTTTTTAAATGATCGATTTTTTTAATATTCCCGTATGTCTCATAAAAGTATCCATCTTTAAAATATGATATGCTTATCGCTTTATTGAGATTGAATGCTTCAAAAAGATTTCGATTCATTTCTTCTAAAGCATCTTCTAACAACTCTGGTTTATCTTTCTTATTTAATTCATATCGTCTTTTAGCAATTAACTCACTATGGCCAACTAACGCATCAAATGGTGCCCATTTCATTAATCCGCGATCTTGATAACTATTTTGCATTATGGCCACCTACCATCTTATTTCTTGCAATAACAGTTGAGTGTTCTTCTAAAGCTGAAGCTCTTGTTATAGCATTTTTACCATATCTATTTACTACAGTATCAATTGCTAGATTACGTTTATATTCTTTTTCTAATAATTCATTATCAGCAAACAATGAATACTGATAATAGTTTCTTTCCGATAATTTTGAAAGCGATAATCCCACTACACGGATTGGCGAAACACCATCATAGTACTTAAAAAAGATGTTCCGGCATTCTTCGTAAATAATCTTTTCACTATTTGTGGGATTATCTAAGGTTATTTGTCGTGAAAAACCACTATTATAATCTTTACTATATGTGATGCCAAAATGAATTGTTCGACACACTTTATTAGTCATTCTAAGTCTTCTAACAACTTCTAAAACGACTTCTAAAATAATTGTATAGATTTCTGGGACAAAATAATCCTTAAATAAAACCTGACTATTGCCATAACTCTTCGGATCTCTCTTAAACAGATACTTGTCTTGAATCTTACTTAGATCAATTCCATGAACATGATACCAAAGTTCTTCACCAATAATACCCATTCTTTTCTTAAAAAAGTTTACATTCCTTTTAGCAATATCGCCAATTGTTTGAATGCCCCAACTCTTTAGTTTAATTTCCGTTTTTTTTCCAATGCTCCACATCTTTGATAACTCTTCAATTGGCCACAACTTCGTTTCTAAATCATCATAACTCCATTTAGCAATAAAGTCGTTAGCTTTCTTGGATTCAATATCAAGAGCAAGTTTAGAAATTAACATGTTGGGACCAATTCCCACTGTTGCATATAATCCTAATTCCTCAGTAATCTTCTTTAAAACAGCTTGAGCTAATTCATAATCTGTCATCTTATAATATGATAGATATGATGTTACATCTAAAAAACATTCATCAACCGAATATACATATAAATCCTCTTCAGAAACAAATGATAAATACACTTCAATCACTTTTGCTGAAAACTCTAGATAAGTTTGCATCCGAGGTCGAGCATAAACAATATTATCAATTTCTTTTGGAATTTCAAATATTCGGCAAACATTTGGAACACCTAATGCTTTTAAAGCTGGAGAAACAGATAAAACAATACTTCCTCCGCCTCTTGATTCATCAGCAACGACCAACTTCGTTTCAAATGGATCAAGACCTCTCAAAGCACATTCTACCGAGGCATAAAAGCTTTTCAAATCAATACATAAAATATTACGATGCGTTCTTAATTCTTCCACTTTTATCCCTCCTTTGTATCTCTAACTATAACACATTTGAAAACAAAAAAAGGATGAAAGTTTTTGAAAACAACAACCCTAGTATTTTCACTTATTTTCATTCTTTTCATCTATATTATTTCAGTATTTTATATATCCTATATAGCAATTAATACGATAGCCATTTATTTTCTTTCGGAATATATGGAATTCAACTCCATTTTGGCCGGAACTTTTCTTTGTCAGTATAACTTTACATAATTTATAAATTTTTCATATGTAAGATTCTATTAATAAAATAATCATATATTAACATATAAAGTAAATAAACTCCTATGTTGACAAAAAAATTATAGCAATATAACTATGCGCAAAGCATATCAACAAATTTATGTAATTATGATCAGGTCTCATGAAAAATCGAGGTTCTTAGTTTAATAAAAAGAAACGAAACTATCTAATCTTTATCTCAATAAATCGTATTTCTATGAGGACTCCTTATTTTAGAACAGAAGATCTTTTAGCGAATATTCAAAGTTATAAAAATATTGTACAGTTGCTGATTTCAATGATTGTCACTTATTCAAATCCTTTCATTTATACTTGACAATCCTTAGTTTATTATATATACTGAATATGAATTTGAATTCTTGGTTCTAACATCGGCATGTCCGTTAGAACGACTCCATAATTGAAATACTATGGTCAGTAGGTGAGCTATACGCTCACCTTTTTTATGATTTTTTAATATTCCAAACCTATTCCTTTTATTATTTCTATGTTTATAGTTTTGCCTATCATTATAACTGAATGTGTTTTTCCCATCGATTTTACTAAACTAAATATAATGATATCATAAATGATATTGATCTAGAAAGAAAAAAATGGTTTCATTTTTTAAATAAGTTTACCAACTGGAATCAACTATATGCTCTTTTTGATTGACAAAAAGCAAAAACTATTATATTATTCATATGTAATCCACTTAACAATTGGAATAGCTTGGAGGTATCGTTATATGGCAACGAGTAGTTTTGATAGAAATGTTACGATTGACAACTCTAATTATAAATCATTGGAGAAAATGTGTGACAAGAAACAAGACCATATTACCATAGATTTTAGCAACACGCGAAGTATCAAATTAATATCAAAAGATGAATTAAGAAATCTAAAAAAATGAAAGAAAAAAATATGTTTAAAATCTTTCATGTACAATTAAAGACAATGGTCGAAGTTTATGGAACTAAAAAGGTGGATAATCTCTTATCTACCTTTTTATCTTCTCAAAATAATGATGTAACACAATTTCTGATAAAAAAAGCAATCATTTTTGAGAAATCAAATAAAAGCACAACATACTTAATTTTAGGAATACATAACGAAGAACTTGAAATCCTAGCTTACTATACCTTGGCTATAAAATCATTTAGATTTATTGGTGTTTCAAGATCATCTAAAAAGAAAATTGTTGGTCAGGAACATCGTGATGATAATTATCCCTCAATTCTTGTGGGACAAGTTGGAAGAAATGATAACGCATCCTATAAAATTGAAGGAAAAGAGATTTTCAAATCAATTTTTGAAAAAATAATTGAAACAATTTCCCTCATTGGTGGAACTAAATTCATTTATATAGAATCTATAAATTGCGACAAGGTGATCAAACGTTACGAAAATTATGGTTTTAAAAAACTAATGTTAGCCAATGGAAAACCATCACTAACTACTGATAATCTTGTTCAAATGATTTTGCCTGTAGAAAAATTAATAGAGATTGTCAAGTTTTAAATTAACATTATATTTTAACATATCTAAAACGCCTTATTTGTAATAATCATCAACTTGGACCAAGTAAGATTGAAAAGACTTATGTGGTTTGTTTCATTCACTGTTTTTTGCAAATAAATACTTTACAATCATTCTAAAGTACACATTTTTGTGTCTTTATTATTATTGATAATTTATATTATATGTAGTAACATAAAGTTGTATATAATTTACTTGACCTTATTCACCAAGGTGACTCATAGTTTGAATACTATGTTACGAGCGGACAATATGTCCGTATTTTTTTATCTTTCTTTGATTCTTTTAGTTTTTTTTGCTTTCCTAACGAACATATCTTAGAATTTTTAACGCTATTTTTTTCATTTTATTAGCATAATTACTATTTATTTTGTTTTTAACTGTACTATCTACTTTTCTTTTGATATAAATCTTGGTCCTTCTTTTAATGGTCATTTTATTAATCCAAGCTCGTATTTAGAATTTGAATCAACAAGAATTGCACCTCTATAATCCCCTGATTTATTACTTTTTGGAATACCAATTAAAGAAATTAAATATTTTTATCTAAAAATCGTCTCATTTGAAAATTTTTGTAACACTTTTTTATTGTCATTTGTCATATAAAAAAATATCTATAATAAAAAACTAAGGGGTTTTTAAGATGTTTAGGCTATAATAATTAAAAAACGGCTCAATTAAGCCGTTTATTTTCAAATGTGTTTGATTACCTATATTGATACAATTACGCACCCCTAGCAGAAATCATGCACCCTTGAGGGGAAATCACGACCACCATTGGTTATATTAGCATTATCTTTTTTGGTATAATTATTATTGACTTCTAACAACTGTCAGCATAATGAAGTCGCACAATGCAGTTATCATCTTCTTTATTTAATATTCACCCCAAGTTATTATCGCATTATATCCTGCCCAGTTTTGCTCCCAACCACCAGGCTTTTTCGCCGCCGCACAGTAGATTGTAGTGTCAAGTTTTATTCCGTCTTTCTTTATTACTTCCACGCTTGCGGGGATTCTTATGCTTTGGACATCGTCTAAATTTCCATTATATTCAATGCTAAAAGCATAGCTTTCTATTATTCGCACATCCACACCAGATAATTTACCCGGAATATTTATGTCAGTTTCGTTGCCGAAATATAGTGAAATAATCGCATAGCCTTCATCCACAACAATATACTCAAAGTTCCCGTCAACAAAAACTTGAGCATTATAATACACAGGACGGTCATTGTTCCAGCCCTCCGCCCAATTTATAAAATCTGCTACTAATTCGGTGGCAAAAAACGCTCTGTTGCAGTTATAGAACGCATTTTCCTGCATGACTGTATTTTCGGGGTTATGAACAAGCCTTAAAGCTGTGCAGCCGCCTTGTTTTCAATATTATCGCCCTAATTATTTGAAACATATTAAGATAGTTTATATCATATACAAATTATAACATCTTTTTATATAAATTTAAAGTATCAAAAATAATGGAAGTAGCCCAAGAAAATTTCCGAACTACTTAAATTAAAGATATCTGCAATGAATTTTTGGCCTTTATATAGAAAACAGGAAAATCAAAAAAGTTCTTATTGTAGTTTCTTTTGCCCATCCTCATTTAAAAGTGACTGTTTTTCGCATTTTTAATCGCTTAGCTATAAAGGTTGCTGGTGATTTTGTGTGGGCGCAGTATTTTTAAAAAACAAATATTAATATAAACTGTGTTCAAGATAAATACTGATTTTGTATAACTCATAATTGAATAATAACCTCACGTTTGGTAAAATGATTATGCCAAACAAGAATAGTGAATAGAATACCTTTCAAGTTGATGTCTTTAATCAACCAGCTTGGACACTATTTCTTGTTTGGCGATAAGAAAGTTCCTATTCAAGCTGGTTGCTTAAGGACATTTATCATTTAAGGAGTCTACCAAACATGAATCAAGTTAT
>Ga0265295_1002262_pt1 | contig 31154 bp, 25 predicted proteins | sample Munlansysbiofilm_FD_192503 | JGI IMG/M metagenome (GOLD analysis project Ga0265295, IMG submission 192503) | Leachate microbial communities from a municipal landfill in Southern Ontario, Canada - Methane capture system biofilm | ecosystem: Engineered > Solid waste > Landfill > Unclassified ... | reverse complement strand
GACTTATTATCACTCTGTTCGTGTGTAAATTAAGAAACCGCCGTATACCGAACGGTACGTACGGTGGTGTGAGAGGACAGTGAGCGAACTAATCGCTCACTTCCTACTCGATTCAATATTTGTTGTGTAAATGTAATTTTATTTTCGGAAAAGAAAGACATTCGGAGAGTATTGTTTACCGAATCTACTTTTATATCTTGTGAAAGTAATTCATTGAGTTTTTAGATTTGTCAACCTTCGATCGGAAAAGTTACAAGTGTAGTAGGGAGGTCATAAAAAAAAGCTTACATGAAATTATAAGCCTTTTTTTATTAATTCAGAAGCTATTATTTAGCATCTTCTGTTCTATATCTTTGGCATTTTACAGGCACTACACAGGTTCCAGAAGCGCGACAAACCACTATTGGTTCTTGAATAACTTCTGCAGCAGAACTAGAAATATCTGTGCGAGGTTGAATCACTTTTGTAGCAACAAATGTCATTTTGCGTGAAGAATTTCCAACTTTCGTAATTTCGCCTACTGCTTCAATAAAATCACCTGCATAAACGGGTGCTAAGAATTCTACATTGTCGTAGGAAACGAAAAGACCTTCGTCGCCATCTTGAATAATAAGCAATTCGGTTGCAACGTCTCCAAAAAGTGCGAGCAATTTAGCTCCATCCACCAAATTACCACCGTAATGTGCATCTTTGGCACTCATTCTCAATCGAATTTTTGATTGTACTTTCATAATATATATTTTTTCTGTTTTTAATTGTTCTGTTCTATTTAAGGCCAATTTTTATGTTTCAATTCTTCAATTTCTCGCATCTGCGAAAATGAAAATCGTCATAAAACAGCAATGTTACAAAGAAGCAATATTGCCTGACTTATTGAAGTTCAAATTAAAGGTTTTTTATTTTACCAATTCTTTTGAAAGCCTCTCTGTAAGCAAGGGGATTATTTGCGCTACGTCGCCAACAATACCAATGTCTGAGACGTCGAAAATAGGTGCAAATTTATCTTTGTTTACTGCAATGATAAAATCGGATTCTTCCATTCCAGCCAAATGCTGAATGGCTCCAGAAATTCCAAAGGCAAAATACAAGTCGGGACGAACCGTTTTACCAGTTTGACCAACTTGACGTTCGTGCGTTAAGATTCCAGCATCAACAATGGCACGAGAAGCAGAAACCTCAGCATTTAATACTTTTGCAAGCGATTGCAATTTTTCAAAGCCTTCTTGATTTCCAACACCTCTACCACCTGAAATCAAAATTTTGGCTTCCGTAATATCAACTTTGCCTTTGTCTTCTTTTACATTTTCAAGAATACGTACCTTGAATTTTGATGAATCGAAAACAGGTTTGAAGTTAACTATATTTCCTTTTTTACCCACTTCGCGATCTGCTTTTTGCATTACGCCCGGGCGAACTGTAGACATTTGTGGACGATGATCAGTACACATAATAGTGGCCATCAAATTTCCGCCAAACGCAGGACGAGTCATCATTAACTCCCCTTCTTCCGAAATTTCCAAGCGAGTACAATCGGCCGTTAAACCAGTTACTGCTCTTGCAGAAAGTCTGGGACCCAAATCTCTACCAATGGTAGTGGCACCAATAAGAACAATGCTGGGTTTAAATTGCTGAATAGCCTGATCCATTGCCTGAGAATATTGTTCGGTTAAATAGTCTTTCAATTCTGGTTCGTCGATGCAAATAACTTCATCGGCACCATATTCTATAAGCATTTGAGCTTGATTGCTGATGTTGTGACCTGGAAACAGAGCAACTACTTTTTCGTTTAACTCATCTGCTAATTGTTTAGCCCTACCCAACAATTCCAAAGCCACGGGCTGAATGTTTCCATCTCTTTGTTCGATAAAAACACATACATTTTTATAGATTGATTTATCCATGTTTTAAAAATTAGGGAGGTTAAATAATAAATTTTTCTTTTAATTTGCTGATGATAATGCCTACCGCTTCTTCGGCTTCCACTTCAAATAATTCACCAGCACCTTTACGTCCCTTGGTGAAAGATTTTTTTACTCGGGTAGGAGAGCCTTTTAGTCCCAGTTTTTCTTCATCAACATCAATTTTGTCGGCATTCCAAATTTCCACTTCTTTATCAAAAGCATTCATAATTCCCGAAACAGTCATGTATCGAGCTCTGTTTGCCGTTGCCAAAACTGTAAGTACACAAGGCATTTCTACCTCCAATAATTGATGCCCTTCTTCAGTCTCTTTTTTAATAGTCAGCAAATTGTTTTGATTGTATTGCAAATTAGCAACATAAGAAACCTGAGGCAAATTTAAGTGTTCGGCCATTTGTGGTCCTACTTGTGCCGTATCGCCATCAATAGCTTGACGGCCTGCAATAATCAAATCATAATCGAGGCGTCGCAATGCACCAGCAAGTGCATTTGAAGTTGCCAAGGTGTCGGCACCTGCAAATTTGCGATCGGTCAATAAAATGGCACGATCGGCACCCAAAGCGTATGCTTCTCGAAGAATCGCTTCGGCTTGAGGAGGTCCCATGGTGATGACTGTAATATGGGCATTGTATTTATCTTTAAGACGAAGAGCCATCTCTAGTCCGCCTTTATCATCGGGATTCATAATGCTGACAACACCATCACGAATCATTGTTCCGGTAGCCGGATTGATTTTTATTTCGGTGGTATTCGGAACCTGTTTGATACAAACTATTATTTTCATTTTTTCTTTTTTTTCTTAATTCAAAATGCTTGTTTTTCGATCTTTTCAATCAAAGTATAAATGTTTTATTTGAAAATCTTTGCAGCAATTACCATTCGTTGTACTTCGGAAGTTCCTTCATAAATTTCGGTAATTTTAGCATCACGCATCATGCGTTCTACAGGATATTCTCGGGTATAACCATATCCGCCGTGAAATTGAACTGCTTTTGTAGTGACTTCCATGGCTACTTCAGAGGCAAAAAGTTTACACATTGCCGCATCCACTGAATACGGAAGGTTTTCATCTTTTTTGTAGGCCGCAGATCTAACGAGCAAACGGGCAGCTTGAACTTTCGTTTCTAAATCTGCCATTTGAAACTGTGTATTTTGAAATGCAGAAATTGGTTTTCCAAATTGCTTGCGTTCTTTGGTATATTTAATGGTTTCATCCATCGCACCTTGTGCTATTCCCAGAGCTTGAGCCGCAATTCCAATACGTCCACCATCAAGGGTTTTCATTGCAATTCCAAATCCTTTTCCAATGGCACCTAAAAGATTTTCTTTCGGAATTTCGCAGTTTTCAAAAACGAGCTCACAGGTAGCCGAACCTCTAATTCCTAATTTTTTCTCTTGTTTACCAACGCTAAACCCTGGAGTTCCTTCTTCCACAATAAATGCTGAAATACCTCTGTTTCCTTGCGATTTGTCTGTCATGGCCATGACAATATATACATGTGCATAACCAGCATTAGTAATGAAAATTTTAGAACCGTTTAAAACCCATTTATCTCCAGCATCCACTGCAAATGTTTGTTGCATAGCGGCATCTGTTCCTGCATTGGGCTCGGTTAGACCAAAAGCACCAATCCATTCACCACTACATAGTTTGGGCAAATATTTCATTTTTTGCTCCTCGTTTCCATTTTCCAAAATTGGAGCAACACACAACGAAGTGTGAGCAGAAACAATAACTCCAGTGGTTGCACATACGCGCGATAACTCTTCAACAGCCATGCTGTATAACTGATTTGTGCCTCCTTGTCCACCATATTGCACAGGAACAGGAATACCCATCAAGCCAATTTTTCCCATTTTTTCAACCGTTTCGATTGGAAATCTTTCTTCCTCATCAATTTCGGCCGCTAATGGTTTAACTTCATTGTCTGCAAAATCCTTAATCATTTGCAGGAAGAGCTTTTCTCTATTTGTTAAGCTAAAATCCATAATTGGTTACGATTATTTATTTATATAATATATTATTTTTTCTGCATTATTTTATTCCGCTAAATTAACAATTTTTCCTCAATAAATGGCTTAATTGAAGTTGTTAATGTCTTGTAAATTAGATATTTAATAGCAATGCTTTGTTTTGTTCGTGATTTTAAACATAAAACAATTTAATCATTGCTGATAATCAAACAAATACAAAGAAAACATCTTTCTTGCTGTAATTTTGGATAAGAAAAGTTTTCAACGATTATTTAACAATGCGTTTTAAATTCATATAATTATTAAATTTTAGTCCAGGAATCTTATCCAGTATTTACCTTATAAAACTTGGTTTTTGTTTTTTTAATTCATGGGAATTCTAATTCAATAGTAATGCTTTTTTTCTAAGTAATTATGTTTGGATATTTATCTAAAAAAAAGGCTGTCAGATGATGACAGCCTTTTTTTTAATATTAAATATTGCTATTTATTGATTAGCATTTTTGTAGAGAAGTTTAATTGAGAACCTCTAACGTTTACGATATACGTTCCTACAGATAAGTTCGAGATATCGATGCGTTCTTGATGTTGACCAATATTAAGGGTTCCTAAGTCAATATTATGAACCAAGGTGCCTTTTAGGTCAAATACGCGAATAACAACTCTTTCAGGGCTCAACAGTCCAAAAGAAACATTGGTGTAGTTGTTTGCAGGATTTGGGAACAATCTAACTTCTTGTGCCTTTCGAGTCGCTGTATTGTCTTGAATTGAAAGAACTTCTTGGTAGAAATTACTGTTGTAGAAAATTCCACGTCCGTGTGTTCCAACATAGATAAAACCTGAATTTGTAACACCTGGGAACAAACTTAGTATTTCATTTCCATCTGGGTCAATTGCAATTCCAGTATCGGGTTGAGCAAAATTAGATTGTTGAGCAATCATGAAAACAGGTACGCGTCCGCCAATTCCGTCATTAATCTCAGTCCATGTCGGGCTGGCAGCTGTGATATTATCTGTTGCAAATAAGCCAAACTCTGTACCAATGAAAACATATTTGCTTTTGTTCATTTCAATTAATGCACTATATGCAGGAATCTTTGGCAAATTACCTTGTTTAGAATCAAAAGTAGGAGTGGCACTGGTTGCGTTGCTAGAGTATTGGATGTAGGAAGCATGGTTGCCAAAATTTCCTAAAGTAACAACTACTTTGTCGGGGTTATACCAATTTGCAGCTACTGAGGTTACTGTTCTTCCTGGGTAGGATGCGATATTTGTAACTTCCAATTGATATTGACTGCTGGTAACGTCAAGGTGTAAGGAGTCAATATATGATTTTAAACCAGAGATGCGATATACATTGCCATTATATGTTCCAACAAATAAGTGGTCACCATCATAACATGACGACATGGAAGAAACGACTCCTCCAATATTAGCGATTTTAAACCATTGTGGAGTTGTTCCAAATATTAAAGCTCCACGAGTCATCCAAACTGCATTTTCAACTCCTAAGTAAAACTTAGATTGAGCTCTGTCTTGAACTCTAACAGAATCACCCATTCTAAGGGTGTCTGATGGGTTTGGTAATGCAACGTAATTTCTCAATGGGTATCTGTTGTTTTTACTTCTTGCACGGAATAATTCACCATTTGCATAATCTTTGTCAGCAATAAATGTTACAGAATCTGGTGTATTAATATCATTAACGTTTTCCCAATGTAGTATAGGGGTTACAAAAGCTGCTTGAAAAGTGGTTTGTCCATTGTTATACATTCTTGCAGAGAAGAAACGATCAATGTTTTCAAAGTTATCGCCTTCATCGGGTGAGCGTCTACAATCACCAAAATATACAGTTGTAAATAATGCTTTAGGATTAATGATTGAAAAAGCAGAAAATCCACCATCACCCCCCGTTACACTTTTTGCATTCATCGGAGTATTTCCTTTTCTGCTGATGTATTGTGTTCCGTTGTCTTGTGTTCCGCCCATTACACGATGGTCGTTTGCACAAGCAACAGCATAGAATTGTGTAATGTTTAAGTTGCGATTTAATGTATGGAAGGTGTTTGCACCATCAATAGTTTTAGATAAACCACCGTCAGATCCAATAAATAAGGTATTGGGTTCGGTTGGGTGGAATACGTATGCGTGATGGTCAGCGTGAACATAAAAGATATCATTGTCAGTACTTAAGTCAGAATCTGCATACCATAAAGATTTTTGAGTCCAAGAAAAAGGCATTGTAGGAGATATTTGTTTTCCCAACCATAAGTCGATGCCGCCAACAACTATTTTGGTGGGGTCATTTGGAAATACTGCAATAACATTATCATACCAACCTTGGTTATTGGGACCAAAAATGTCTAAATTAGGACTTCCGCCAGGTCCAATAACTCTAAATGTTTGTCCTCCATCGGAAGATTGATAAATATTGTATAGAGCTCCTGCCGTAGTTGCGCAGCTTAAATAAACGTAATTGTTGTCCGAAGGAGCAATGGCAATTTCAATGCGTCCCATGTCGCTTGGAAGAGGACCATTAGTTGTAGGAGTAAGGTTTACAAAACTTTCAGGATTCCCGTCTTGTGAAACAAAAAGTCTGCCCGATCTTCCGCCACTTGAGGATACATATTGAGAATAGAATACTCTATTGTTGCTTCCGATTTTTACATCCGTACCATATCCTGTTAAGTTAACGCTACTTGCACCTGTAGTTTGTTTTGCGTTTTGCCAAGTAGCACCTTGGTCGTCGCTATATTTTAATCCCTTGCTGTTTGCTACCCACACACGTTCGCTATTTGGTGAACAAGCAATGCGATTAATGATACTCCATTCGATATTGTCATTGTATTGTGTAAATACAGGAACGGTAGATGCTATCGGTGAAAAAGTTGAACCATCTGTAGATATGTACATTCCATTTCCAAGTTGCCCGGTGTTGAAATTTGTACCACCAGGTTGGGCTAAACCTTCACCTGTACCAACATATATAGTTCCATTTGGCGATTGTGCAATGGCCGACACGGCAAGGTTCTCAGAAATAGAGGTAATGCGATTCCATGTGTTTCCTCCTGTATTGCTTACCCATAATCCACCAGAAACTCCGCCAATATAAATACGGTTTGGGTTGTCTTTGTCTATAAGTAAAGCTCTAACGCGACCTGCAACGTTGTCTGGTCCCATTTCTAGCCATGAAATATTTAGGTTTTTTTGGTTCTTAATGGATGAAAAACGAACCATTTCATCTCTCGCTTTCAGAATGTCTAGCAAACTAACAGTGCCCGTTTCGGGGTTGTTTCTAAGAATGGATAGCCATTGGTTAGCTCCTTTAATGCCAGGAGTGTGAATTTGGTCAAACACAGTACGAGCTTGATAGTGTTGTTTTTTATCGCCAAGGTTAGAAATGGCATAGAAAACAAAAGCTGTAGCAAAAACTGCCACTAGACTTAACATTAGTTTTTTACTTCTCATAATTTATTGATATTACTTATCTGTTTTTTTATATTTTAAAATGTCTTATTAATTAAACATCGTTCTTTTCAGGTTGCAAATTAAAGCATTAATACACAAAAATAAAAATAATTTGTCGTCTTTTAGCATAATTAAAATAATATTTATTTGTTAATATTTTATCTTGTTTGGGACATCTAAGATAATGCTTTGTAATACAGTGGTATGGGTGGTTTGATTAATGATTATTAACAGAAGGCTTAACTTTTTTTAACGACGTATTTGTTTGTCAAGGCTGAACATAAAATAACTTTGTTCCTGCAAAATAATATAGATAAATCTAATTTTATGGAAACGTATTCGGATATTAAAGAATTTAATGAAGTTATTCAACGAGAGAGTGCTTTTGTTGATTTAATGACCCTCGAAATGAATAAAGTGATCGTTGGGCAAAAGCAAATGATTGAACGACTGCTGATTGGATTGTTGTCAAATGGACATATTTTACTGGAAGGAGTTCCTGGTTTAGCAAAAACATTGGCAATAAAATCTTTGGCTCAAACCATAAAAGCCGATTTTAGCAGAATTCAATTTACACCCGATTTACTTCCCGCCGACCTCGTTGGAACCATGATTTACAGCCAAAAAGAGGAAGAGTTTAAAGTAAAAAAAGGACCCATCTTCTCCAATTTTATTTTGGCAGATGAAATCAATCGGGCTCCCGCAAAAGTGCAAAGTGCCCTGCTCGAAGCCATGCAGGAACGACAAGTAACAATTGGCGACCAAACCTATCCCTTGGTTGAACCGTTTTTAGTTTTGGCAACCCAAAACCCCATCGAACAAGAAGGTACCTATCCGCTTCCCGAAGCTCAGATTGACCGTTTTATGCTTAAAGTGGTTATTGGTTACCCAACCAAAGAAGAGGAGAAAGTAATTTTACGACAAAATTCAGGAGATAATCCAGAAAAAGTTGCTAGAGTGGTTAGTTCTGAAGATATTTTGAAAGCCCGTGACTTGGTTCGAAGAATATATCTTGACGAAAAAGTTGAAAATTATATTACCGATATCGTTTTTGCAACTCGTTACCCCGAAAAATACAGAATCGAAAAATATAAAAACATGATTAGTTTTGGGGCTTCCCCAAGAGCTAGTATCAATTTAGCATTGGCTTCAAAAGCGTATGCTTTTATCAAACGCAGAGGGTATGTTATTCCTGAAGATGTCCGAGCGGTTGCATTTGATGTGATGAGACACAGAATCGGTTTGACCTACGAAGCAGAAGCTGAAAATATTACCACCAATGATATTATTAATGATATTCTGAATGTTGTTGAGGTGCCTTAATATTAATCAAGATGGAAGTTAAAGATGTCATAAGTAAGGTGCGGCGAATTGAAATAAAAGCACGCGGTTTGTCAAAGCAAGTTTTTGCTGGACAATATCATAGTGCTTTTAAAGGAAAAGGAATGGCTTTTTCGGAAGTTCGTGAATATCAGTATGGTGACGATGTTCGATCGGTCGACTGGAATGTGACGGCTCGTTACAATCATCCTTATGTTAAGATCTTTGAAGAAGAGCGAGAACTCACCGTGATGTTGCTTATTGATGTTAGCCAATCTAATTTTTTCGGAAGCTCATTGTCGTATAAATCGGACGTAATCCTCGAATTGGCTGGAGTTCTTTCCTTTTCGGCTATTTTCAACAACGATAAAGTTGGAGTGATTCTTTTTTCGGACATGATTGAAAAATATATTCCGCCCCAAAAAGGAAAATCTCATATTTTGAGAATTATCTCCGAATTAATTCGTTTTCAGCCACAAAATAGGAAAACGGACATTAAAGTGCCTTTGAAATTTTTGACCAATGTGATTAAAAAGAAATGTACGGCTTTTTTGATTTCCGATTTTCAATCAGGTTCATACGAAGAAGCACTTCGGATATGTCGAAAACGACACGATTTAGTCGCCATTCGATTGATGGATAAACTGGAAAGAGAACTTCCAAATGTGGGCTTAATTCGTGCTTTCGATGTCGAAAAACAAGAAATTGGATGGATTGATACGGCTTCCGAAAAAGTTAGGAAGAAATACAAAGATCATTGGGAAAATTTTAGTGATAAAACATCCGATTTGTTCAAAAAAACGGGTACCGATGAAGTGCTGTTGGAAAATGGTGAGGACTATGTAAAACCATTGATTAAAATGTTTAAAAAAAGAGAAGCTAAATACTAGATAGAATGAGAAAAAAAACTATAATATTTTTTATTATAAACTTCCTTTTCATTTCATTTTCAGGGATTTATGCCCAGACTGTGAGTTTGGATACAAATCGTATGCGAATAGGCGAGCACAATGTACTGCATTTTAGCTTGGATGCATCGAAATGGAATGTCCAAAACATTGTTTGGCCCTCGCTTAATGAGATATTAACCGAGCATAAATTTGAAATTATTGAAATCGGAAATCAAGATACTGTTTTTGATGAAAAAAATAATATTTTAGCCTTAAATCAAAAAATTGTTTTTTCTGTGTTTGATTCCGGAAGGTACGTAATTCCTTCCATTGGAATTGCCGAAATGGGAGCGGATAGTAATGATTTTGTGGCGTTTACTGAAAGTATGATGCTGGAAGTTTTAACCATTCCAGTAGATACAACGCTTGCTTTTAAGGATATTAAAGGACCGATGAGGGAACCCATTCGTTTTTCCGAAGTTCTTCCTTATATATTAATGGTATTGCTGTTTTTCGCAATTATTGGTTTCGCATTTTATTTCTACAATAGATATAAAAAACAGAAACCGCTGTTCCGAATGATGGAAAGAGAGACTTTGAAACCCCACGATTGGGCATTGTCGGAATTGACTAAAATTAAAAACAAAAAATTAAGTCAACAGGGACGGGTTAAAGATTTTTACGTTGAAATTACGGATGTACTACGCCGTTATTGGGAAGAAGAGTTTCAATTGGGTGCTTTAGAGATGACTAGTTCTGAAATACTATCAAAACTGAGAAGTGAAAAATTTGATTCGGAAATAATCGAATCTGTCTCTTTTGTTTTGTCCAATGCTGATTTAGCAAAATTCGCAAAGTCAACACCTTCGGATGCTGACAATGAAAAATGTATGGAGTTTTCGTTTTCAATTGTTCGCAATTCTCACGATTTTATGTTGAGACTTCAGGAAATGAATAAGCAACAAAACGAGGAAGGAGGAGCCACAAAATGATGATTTGGTTGAAAAATATAGAGTTTTTGTATCCTTCGGTGTTTTTCTTATTTATTCCGTTGGCTTTTTTGATTTTTTGGCATTTTTATCGTGGAAAATCGGCTTTGCCGGTCTTTAAAATGTCATTAAACAATCGTTTATCAAAACTTCCTAAAACAAACAGAGTCCGACTTTATCCTTGGCTTTTTGGATTGAAAATAGTGGGAATAAGTTTTTTGATTTTTGCTATGGCTCGTCCGCAGTCGAAATTTAGCAAACGAAATGTATTTTCTGAAGGGATTGATATTGTCATTTCTTTGGATATTTCGGGCAGTATGTTGGCTGAAGATTTTAAGCCAAACCGATTAGAAGCTTCAAAAGAAGTGGCTAAAACGTTTATCAAAAATCGGTCGCAAGACCGAATTGGATTGGTGATTTTTAGTGGAGAATCGTTTACGCAATGTCCTTTAACCTCGGATCATCGGGTTTTATTTGGCTTGATTGACGAAGTAAAAACTGGAATGATTGAAGATGGAACTGCTATTGGAGATGGTTTGGGAACTGCAGTAAATCGTTTGCGATTCAGCAAAGCCAAAAGCAAAGTGATTATTTTGCTAAGCGACGGGGTTAACAATATGGGATATATGGATCCTATTTCGGGAGCCGAAATTGCCAAAAAAATGGGCATTCGTGTCTATACCATTGGAGTTGGAAAAATGGGAAAAGCTCCATTTCCGTTCAAAACTCCCATGGGAATCCAATATCAGCAAGTTGATGTTGACATTGATGAACCTTTGATGAAAGAAATTTCCGAAATCACAGGTGGAAAATATTTTAGAGCTACAGATAATAAAAAAATGGAATCTATTTACGAAGAGATTGATGCACTTGAAAAAACCATTATTGATGTGATGGTTTACGATCGTCGTTCGGAAGAGTTTATGCCATTTTTATTGCTGGCTCTGTTCTTTTTGGGATTGGAATTTCTGTTGCGAAATACTGTGTTTAAATCAATACCGTAATTTTTTGAACTATGTTTAGATTTGCTAATGAGTTTTATTTATGGTTTTTGTTGGTCATACCTCTGATGTATGTTTTGCATCGCGTAGTTATGATTGGACGAAGAAAACGAATCGAGAGGCTAGGGGATTCGGCTCTGATTTTAGATTTGATGCCTTCATACTCCAGCAATCGTTTACATTTAAAATTTTGGCTTTTTACCATCGCTTTTGCCTTGATGATTTTTTCGTTGTCGCGACCTCAATTTGGTTCTAAAGTTGAAAAAGCACAACGCAAAGGAGTCGACTTGATGGTTTGTTTTGATGTTTCACGAAGCATGTTGGCAACAGATATTCAGCCATCTCGGTTGGATCGATCCAAACAAGCTTTGAGCAGAATGGTGGATGAACTTAAAAATGACAGAATTGGAATTGTCATATTTGCTGGAACATCATTTATTCAGTTGCCAATCACCAATGATTATGGAGCTGCAAAAATGTTTATCGACCGATTGTCGACAAATTTGATAAATAAGCAAGGAACGGCTATTGGTGGCGCCATTGAACTTGCTGCTTCTTCCTTTAATTTGGAAGAAGAGAGTTTAAACAGTCGAGCCATTATAGTATTAACCGACGGTGAAAATTTTGAAGACGACCCCATTGCCGTGGCTTCCGAACTTGCGAAGAAAAATATTAAAGTACACACTATTGGTGTAGGATCTTCTTCAGGAGCACCCATTCCTGTGGTTCGTCCAAATGGTCAAACAGATTTTCACAGAGATCGAGAAGGAAATGTGGTGGTCACAAAATTGGATGAAGCCTTTTTGCAAAAACTGGCTTCTGCCGGAAAAGGAATCTATGTAAGAGCCACCACCGCCGACGTAGGATTGTCCAAAATATTGAATGAAATTGACAAAATGGATAAAGTAGAATACGATTCGGTGGAATATACCGATTATGATGATGCTTATTTCTATTTTTTGGCTCTTGCTTTTCTATTGCTATGCATTGATTTACTAATATTGCAAAGAAAAAATAAATATGCCGATTCCGTAAAATTATTTCAACAAAAACATTTGTAGTTATGAAAAAAAGAATTGGAATTAATCTATTGATTATCTTTGTTTTGACCTTCTCATCTTTAACTATATTTGCGCAGTCAAAAACAAGTTTAAAAGATGTTCGACGGGGAAATAGTTTGTATGAGGATGGAAAATATAAAGATGCAGAAATTGAATATCGAAAAGGAATTCAAAATTCGCCGGATTATGAAAAAGCAAAATTTAATTTGGGCACCGCATTATATAAACAGGGTAGATATGAAGAGGCTTACAATGTTTTTTCCGAATTGACACCGCCAGAAAACAACAAAGAAATGGCCTCAAAATATTGGTATAATCTGGGAAATTCATTGCTTAGTCAAGAAAAATTGCAAGAAGGAATGGATGCTTTTAAAAATAGCTTGAAATTGAATCCCAAAGATGAAGATGCTCGATATAATTATGAATGGGCAAGACGAAGAGTGGAGATGCAAAAGCAACAACAACAGCAAGAAGGCGACAAAAATGAGGGAAATGATGATAAACAGCAACAACAAAGTCAAAATCCCGAGCAAAATCAGGATAAAGATAAAAAACAAGATAAGCAACAGCAAAGACAAGAGCAGCGCGAACAGCGTGCAGATGAACGCCAATTGGACGCCTTAAATCAAAATGAACGAAAGACCATGGAAAAGCTGCAAAAGGACAGAAGTTCAAATAAACAAAAACTTGAAAAAGACTGGTAGTATGGAGATCGTATCGAAAAATAGAATGAAGTTTTTGACAATAATAATAATGTTGTTGTCGTGGAATTTGAAAGCTCAAGATGTGAGTTTTGTTGCATCCGGACCGGGCAGAGTTGCTCAAGGAGCTCAGTTTAGAGTTTCATATACGGTGAATGCACAAGCATCCAATTTTAAAGCACCTACATTTCGTGACTTTAATTTTCTTGGCGGACCTAATCAGTCTACTTCTTCTAATATGCAAATTATCAACGGACAGGTTTCACAAACGGTTCAATATAGTTACACGTTTCATCTTCAAGCAGTTAATGTTGGGGTTTTTGAAATTGGTGAAGCCTCAATTACGGTGAATGGACAAACCTATCGTTCTAATAAACTGAGCGTTGAAGTTGTTGCCGGAAATGCACCAGCGGCTCGTCAACAACAACCACAGCAGCGTCAGCAAAATAATCAAGCTCAAGAAACTCAGACCATTGGAGCCAAAGATATTTTTGTTCGTGCCATTGCTTCCAAAACAAATGTGTATGAAGGCGAGGAAATCGCTGTTTTATACAAGATGTACACAGCCATTCCCATTGCTCAATATTCAATTAATAAAATTCCTTCCAGTCGTGGTTTTTGGACTTCCGAATTGAGCGATAGAAGAGGACAACCCAAACAATATCAAGAAGTTTTTGATGGACGAAATTATACGGTTGCCGAAATTAGAAAAGTATATGTTTATCCTCAGCAATCTGGAAATTTACAAATCGAGCCTTTGGAAATGGAAATTTTAGCTCAAGTGCGGAAAGCTCAGCAACAAAGACGTGGTTTTTGGGATAGTTTTTTTGATGATCCATTTTTTGGAGGCGGTTATACTAATGTGAAAAAATCAATCTCTTCAAATACGGTTAACATCCATGTTAGGAAATTGCCAGACAATGCCCCAGTAGAGTTTTCAGGTGCCGTGGGCAATTTTTCAGTTTCCGCTTCTGTCGACCGTCAGGAATTGCCCGCCAATGAAGCCCTAAAGCTACAACTTACCATTACTGGAAAAGGAAACTTGAAACTGATTGATTATCCGATTATTAAATTCCCAAATGATTTTGAAGTCTACGATCCAAAATCAATCGACCATACCAAAGTAACAGAAACAGGAACCAGCGGTTCCATGGTTTTTGAATATGTGGCCATTCCCCGAAATAAAGGAAATTTTAAAATAGAATCATCAAAATTTGTCTTTTTCGATCCTGCAAAAGGAAATTATGTCTCTTTGAACATTCCCGAATTTGAAATTAAAGTGAGCAAAGGAACAGGCGCTGGAGAGAGCGTTCTAACCAGCGTCAATCAAAAAGAGTTGCAGTATGTCGGAAGTGATATTCGATTTTTGAATAAACAAAATCAAACTTTGACCCAAAACAATCCTCTCTTTTTTGGAACTTTTATCTATTGGATTTTGTTAATTTTACCTATTCTGCTTTTTATTGTCTTTATTCTAATTTATAAAAAAGAGATTAAAAGAAGATCCGACCTTGTTTCTGTTCGGAATAAAAAAGCCGGTAAAATGGCTCGAAAACGCCTTTCGCAAGCCAAAAAAATGTTGGATAGCAATGCAAAGAATGAGTTTTATGAAGAGTTGTCAAAAGCAATTTGGGGATACACTGCTGATAAATTGATGATTTCTAATTCGGATTTGTCGACCGAAACAGTAATTGATGCTGTAAAAGCGACCGGACTCAAAGAGGAGATTGTTCGCAATTTGGAAAATCTACTTAACGAGTGCGAATTTGCTCGTTTTGCACCAGCAAATACGGAAAACTTGATGAATTCGCTGTATACGAAAGCGTATGATTTAATAATTTTAATGGATAAAGAGATAAAATAATGGATATGAAAAAGGGAATTAAATCGTTTGTTCTTGTATTGTTCGTTTTTTTCGGACTTTTTGCTATTGCTGATACTGCCCCAAATGCCACTTTCGATAAAGCATACAAACTTTATTTAGCCAATGAGTACGAAGAAGCCAACGAACTGTTTCTCTCCTTGGTTGAACAAAATTATGTTTCGCATGCCCTTTATTACAACTTGGCAAGCAGCTATTTTAAAATGGAAGAATATGCCAACGCCATGCTATGGTTCGAACGGGCAAAAAGAATTAAGCCTCATGATGAAAACACCATTTTCAATATTAATGTGACCAAATACAAATTGGAAGATAAAATTGAAGCTGTGCCTGAATTGTTTTTTATTAGATGGTTTAAATCCTTTGTAAACCTACTAAGTGAGCGTTATTGGGCATATTTATCCTTGGCATTTTTCTTTTTGGTATTTGTTTTTACCGCCTTTTTTCTAATTACCCCTAATTTCACTTTTCGAAAATACAGCTTCTATTTTGCGCTGATTTTTCTCTTGTTTTTTATGAGTTCAACGGTGGCTGCTTTTTTTCAAAAAGCCTATCAAACCCGAACAGATGAAGCCATAGTAATGAGCGAACAGGTGGAGGTCAAAAGTTCACCCGACAGTACCAGTAGCGATTTATTTATCATCCACCAAGGAATAAAAGTAAAGTTGCTTGATCAAATTGGCGATTGGGTAGAAGTGAAAATTCCAAATGGAGACAAAGGCTGGATGAAAAAAACAAATTTGGAAGTGATCTGATTAGTTCCAGTTTTTTGTTGAAAGTCCTGAGATTTATTTTGGATACTATTTACTTTAGCTATATTTATGGTGCTAAAGCACAAAACCTTGAAGAATTTTCTTGATACTATCTATGGCTGTCAGATTTATCAGACGGATACGAAAAAATAATAAAGTGTAGGGGCTTTAGCCCCATTTCGACAATTATTCAATAACAAACTCTTTTGTGATTTGATTTTCATCAGAATGCAGTGTAATGGTATAATTTCCCTTCTCTAAGTCTGATAAATTCACTATAAAAGTGCTTTCATCTAGGATGGTGAATGAATTGCTTACCATCTTATCATTTTTGTCTTTTACAACTATTTGCTTGGGAACAAATTGGCTTGTTTCAACCATGATGCGAGTTTTGGCTGGATTGGGATAGAGGTGAAAATCTGGAGTAGCCTCTTTGTTGTCAGGCTTAAACCCAGTATCTACTTGGAAAATATACTCTATTTTATTCCCGAAATTAGCATTGAATATTTTGACAAATTCATCACTTTCTGCTTTGCGAATCCAAATATGACCATTTCCTTTTTTATTGTTGAAAAAGCTAAGGCCGTCACCGCCGCTGTCCGTCAGTTCGAAAACATAACATTGATTGTTTTTTAGAGCAAGGGTATCTCTGTATAAGTAATTGCTGCCTAGATTGCTGCGTGATGCAATAAGCGTTCCTTCGCAATCTCTAATTTCCCATGCATTCTCTTCGCTGGCGAGATTTGTTTTTAATTCAATGACAATCTTTTCTGTATTAATTGTATTTATATTTTGAATTTCTGAACGTAATGAGTTGTTTTGTGGGTTTTGATCCTTTTTGAGATTAGTGGATACAATTTTAGCTTCAAAAATCTGATTTTTAGTATTTTGCCAATCAAATTTAGGAAGAGTAATAGTGTCGACTTCCATAAAAGCTAAGTTGCCAGTCCAAGTGTATTGATCTGTTTCGGAACCAACAACGCCATATTCTATGTCCATTTTAGTAATTGGTTTTTTTCCACTATTTCGTACCACAATGATGGGGTTTTTGAAAATTGGATTATGTCGAGCATATGCATTTTTACGAGATGGAGCAATAATATCAATCATTTCGGCATCTTTAGAAAAATTTGGTTTTCCGTAGGTGAAAATTTGAGATTCAATATAATAAAATGGGCCTTGTTCGCCATTCCATGTATAATCTTCAATGTCTAAATCAATTTCTACTGAATCTTTATAATTAATGTATGGCGTAATTTCATGCACAAATATTTTGCAAGGCAAACCCGGACACCAATTCGCTCGATTGTAAATCCATGTTCCAGCCTGTGGATAGGTGGGATTTGATCCACATTTGTCATTCCACATATTGGCAGTAAATAGTTTTTCTTGATTGATTTTTAAATTGTAATATCTCGAACAAAACTCAGCACAGGCATCATCGTTCACAAAACCATGCCCACTGGGAATAAATTTGATGGTTGCTGCTTTTTCATTTTTAGAAAATTTATAGTTTAGAGGATACAGAAAACGAGTTTCAAAATCTTCTGAGTTTTCGTATTTGTAATATCCTTTCCATAAGTTATTTATCGAAATTACATCTCGGGGCGGTGTGCCTACAATCATTTCAAAATCAAGGCTTACACTAAAGCCACTCGACCAGCCATCATAAAAAGCTCTAATTTCAACGGAGTCTTTTAAAAACGGGGCAAAATCGGTTACATCAAAACTGTGGGTAATCGACCAGTCATTATTAAATCCAAACAAACCGACATTCATATAATTACCGTATGGTGTCATCAATCTGGCAAGTTCATAACCCATTTTTTCAGGTGCATTAGTGGAGTCTAATTTGCCAGTTGGGCGCAGTAATTCAATTTTTGTGGTATAATCCCATTCGCCACAACCGCCAGATGCGCAGCCCAGTGTATAATGCATTGTTATTTTGCGAAAAGATAAATCGCCCGACGGAAACAATCCCCAAGCATCGCTGTTTCCATGTGTTGTCATGTCTGTTTTATCATGTACGCGGATTTTCAGAGTGTCGCCTTCGTGGTATCGCTGAGCAAATGAAAATGCAGAGAATAATAGTAAAAATAGAAAGAATACTGTTTTTTTCATAAAATGATTTTAAAAATGATTTCTTTGTTATGAGAATAGTAAGATGTTTGTTTAATCGTTTTAGATTACAAATCTAATCAAATTTTTCAAAGTTTACTCTTTTTTTGTCTTATGCGAGCATTGTCTCGTTTTTTTAATGGTTCAGAATTTTGCTAAATTTGATACGACTAAATTATTTATTTTCGTGCTAAAATGATTATTTATATTCTTTAAAAAGTTTTCCATCCAATAGGTCTAAGTGTCTGAAAATGTGTTAAAAGTATTGGTAAATAGACTTTTTATTTTTGAGTTTGACTTCTTCTTTTTTATTAAACAGATAGCTTCGCTTAAAAAAAGAAACTTTATAGTTTTTAATAAATAAATATTGCTGTATATTTGCAGATAAATTGAAAAAAACAAATAAAAGTATATAATATTATGAAGAAAGTTAAGCCCAAAACAGAATTAGATCTTAGCATCTATGGAATTCAAAGTCCGTCCGAAGTTTATCATAATATCTCTTACGATGATCTTTTTAAACATGAAACAGATCCAAGTTTGGAAGGCTATGAGAAAGGTTTTGTGACCAATTTAGGAGCTGTAGCGGTAGATACCGGCATTTTTACGGGCCGTTCGCCCAAGGACAAATATATTGTTATGGACGACGAAACAAAAGATAAGGTTTGGTGGGCGGGGAAAGGTCGCAAAGGTTCTGATAATAAGCCGATTGACCAAGAAACATGGAATTTTTTAAAAGAGAATAGTTACAAACAGCTTTCTGGCAAAAAACTTTATGTTATGGATGCTTTTGTGGGTGCCAATGTGAACACCCGCCTTAGTATTCGGGTTATCACAGAAGTGGCATGGGCTGCTCATTTTGTGAAAAACATGTTTATTCGTCCCAGCGATGAAGAGATGAAAACTTTTTCGCCCGAGTTTGTAATGCTTCATGCTTGCAAAACAGTCAATCCAAAATGGCACGAACAAAATTTAAACAGCGATGTCTATATTGCTTTTAATTTAAGCGAAAAAATGGCTGTAGTTGGTGGGTCGTGGTATGGCGGCGAAATAAAAAAAGGATTCTTCTCTGTCATGAATTATTTTATGCCTTTACAAAACATTGCGTCAATGCACTGTTCTGCTAATATGGGGAAAGATGGAAGCACTGCTGTTTATTTTGGCTTGTCAGGAACTGGTAAAACAACTTTATCTGCCGACCCCAATCGCTATCTAATTGGTGACGATGAGCATGGTTGGGACGAAGAAGGCATTTTTAATTACGAAGGTGGATGTTATGCTAAGTGCATCGACCTAGATAAAGATAAAGAGCCCGATATTTATAATGCAATTCGTAAAGATGCTTTATTGGAAAACGTAGTGTACGACGAAAAAACAGGAGAAGTTAACTTTAAAAGTGGTTTAAAAACTGAAAATACCCGTGTTTCGTACCCAATTTACCATATTAATAATATTGTTACCCCTATTTCAAAAGGAACTCATCCAAAGAAAATCATTTTTTTAACAGCGGATGCTTTTGGAGTTTTGCCTCCTGTTTCAAAGCTAACCAACGACCAGGCGATGTATTATTTTTTAAGTGGTTTTACATCTAAACTTGCGGGTACCGAACGCGGTATTAAAGAGCCATCACCTACATTTTCACCTGCTTTTGGAGCACCTTTCTTATTGCTTCACCCCACGGTTTATGCTCAAGCACTTGCTAAAAAGATGAAGGAACATGGAGCCACGGCTTATTTGGTTAATACTGGTTGGATTGGTGGCCCATACGGTGTTGGAAAACGAATCGATTTGCCTTCCACACGTCTTATTATCAGTGCTATTTTAGATGGTTCAATCGATGATGCCGAATGTGTTGAAATGGAAGCCTTTGGATTGTCAATTCCGAAAGAAGTAAAAGGAGTAGACCCCAATATATTAATTCCGAAAAACTCATGGAAATACCCATCTGCCTACGATGAACAAGCACAAAAATTAGCCGATAAGTTTATCGAAAATTTTGAAAACTTTAGTGATTCAGAAGAGGGTAAACGCCTTGTTGCCGCTGGTCCGCGCAATAAACACATGAAGCAATTCTACGATTATTATCAAGGGAAAATAAATAAACTAGAAAAAGATCAAAAAGACGAAATTATCCGTTTAAAAGATCAGATTTATATTTTGCAAAATGCTTTTAGTCAATATATTTCCTTTAACTCAATTAATACCAATTACAAAAATAGAGAATTGAAACGACATATTCCTATTGAAATGTTTGTTGGATCAGATAATAAAAAAGATTGGAAAATTACGAACGACGCATTGGGTGATGTGATAAAAGTTTGGGGATTTAGTTTTTACAATCCCAATAAATCGCCTGAAAAATATAACGAGAGAATTGCTGTAAGTGAAAAAACATATTCAACAGCTTACCTTTGCCAGTTGATAGATGCTTTGCAGTTGGCTCTGGAACAAAAAAATATGGAGAATCCTAAACTTAATGATATGTTTGGAGAGTTTATCAAAAAAACTTCACATATCCCTGAAATCGTTATCAAAATTGGTTCTATATTGTTTGTTAAGTCTCAAAATCAAGATGGAGAAAGTGAAATACAGTCGTTTAAACTTTCTATCTCTAACATGATTCATATTGATAAACATATTGATTTGCTCCAAAAACCTACTCAGTTATTAAAGGAATTACATAACTTCTAGGTATTCTAATTTTAGAAATAAAAAGTTCCGTATCAAATTGGTACGGAACTTTTTATATGATAATATTCTAAACAGCCACAATCAGATTTTTAAATTTTATTGGTTAATAAAATGATGAGTTTTTCAGAAAATTAAGCCGTAAAATTCTTAATAATAATCTTTTCTTGAACCAAAATGAAAGGAGAGATAAAATGAAAAAAAGAAGTGTTGGGCTTTGTTGTATGCCATTATTTCGACTGGATTTATAAACGCATCAATATTGATTCCCGTTTCCAATGCCCTAACTTTTCTGTCTTGTTCGCCAAATTCAAAATTAAGACCCCATTTGGCATATAGGCCAGCATGTGGAGTGATTTCTAGGAGCCCTTTTGCAAAAGGACCATTTCCGTAAATGTTGTCAATATTGTGCATATCAGGGTCGTATCGTTCTGTCGTGAGTTTCGTTTCGTAAGTATCTGGATAAAAATCAATTATATATAAATAAACAGGGGAGGACATGCCTAAAGAAGCACCACCAAAAAGGACGTATCTAATTTCTGTGCCGCCCCAATAAGGTTTAAAATTTAGAACTTTTTGATACCCAACTCCTGCATGAAGAGTGTTAAAACGGTTCACTTTACCATAAACGTAATTCTTTGCATTGGTATAAAAAGGATTTTTAGCCCGTATCTCTTTAGGGTTCTTTTTAATTGAAAATTCAAATTCAAGCATGTTTTTTCTGAAAATCGTTTTTTCTTTTCCATATCGATAACTCAATCCATATCCGTTTGAGTTTAAATTTAATCCCCATGCTTGTTCTTTGCGAAGAATTTCTTTGGAATATTCATCACCTACAGACTGAGCCATCGTCGTTATGAAAGCAAAGATTTGCAAAAAGACAAAAAAGAAGAGACTCTTTTTATTCATTTTGTGGGTGATTTTAGTTCTCAAAGATAACAAAAAAGTGCTGTAATAGTTTACGCAGCACTTTTTTCAAGTAATGTATTCCATAATTCCATTTTTATATATCAATTTTCCAAAATCGAAATTTCAAAAAAAGTCTTTTTATCTGTATTATTTTGATAAATTGTCTATGCTGGAAGTTGATTATTAGGAATTTGCAGTGTTTTGATCAATGTTTTCAATGGGTGAATTGTAGCCATAAGCAGGACATCTTTCTCTGGGTTTGCAAGAAGTAAATGCTGCTGCAACAAACAAGACAAATACTCCAAGGATTAAGATTTTTTTCATAGTGAATCTTTTTATTTTTATTTTTATTTGCAAAAACAAAATTAAGCAATAATTCTTGTATTTTTACATTTTTACTGTTTTTATTCAAGTTTAATATCAACATAGGAGTGTTAATAATGAGTTCTGAAAAAATAAAATCTCAAATAAATGCTAATTGGTTCTCCTTTTTTCAAGAGGAAATGCAAAAGGAATATTTTATTAAGTTGATGGACTTTGTGGGCGAAGAGCGTAAAAATCATCTTGTTTTCCCTCCTGAAGATTTAATGTTTAATGCTTTTCGTCTTACATCGTGGGATTCAATAAAAGTAGTTATTCTTGGACAAGACCCTTATCATGGTGATGGACAAGCGCATGGCTTGAGTTTTTCGGTTCCAAAAGGCATACGCAAGCCACCATCATTACAAAATATTTTTAAAGAATTACAAGATGATGTTGGAATAGAAATTCCGCCTCATGGCAATTTGGAATCTTGGGCAAAACAAGGTGTATTGTTGCTAAATGCTTGTCTTACAGTTCGCAAACAAATACCCACCTCGCATCAAAACAAAGGTTGGGAAATATTTACGGATGTTCTAATTCGTAAAATTTCAGAAGAAAAAAAGAATGTCGTTTTTATGTTGTGGGGACGATTTGCGCAGCAAAAAGCCAGTTTGATAAATAAGAATAACCATTTGATATTGAATGCTGTACATCCTTCGCCAATGTCTGTCTATCGGGGCTTTTTTGGATGCAAACATTTTTCGCAAGCAAATCGATACTTAAGTTCTCATTCAATAAACCCCATTGATTGGAATACTGTAAATGATTAATATGCGTTATTATACAAAATGTAATTTGATGCAATTAAAAATCGCACTCTTTTTTTTATTTCTTTGTTTTTTCTCTATTGTGTCTGCACAAAAAACTGTTGTTTTTGACTATGGCACTCTATTGATGGGAGACATGGAGCATAAAACTTTTGCCGATTCTATCGAAATTAGTGCATTTGTCGATTCCAAAATGGAAGGATTTAAAAAAATGGGATTCGAAGCTGTTAGGCTGACGCAATTAGAAAGTAATTCCGATACTTTAAATTACGTATTTTCTCCTGGGCAACAGTATTTCTTCAAAGTGAATAATTTGATTGAACAGGATTCTGTTGTAGTGCTTATTCCCCCAAAAATGTATTCGGCCCTGTTTGTAGATGCTCGATATGATGATTTTTCAAATGCAATTGAAAGCATATTGAAATATTTAGAAAACAAGGGATTTCCTTTTGCATCCTTGACTGTCGACAGTTTGTTTTTTGTACAGAATCTTGTTTTGCTTAATATGACTTTTGATAAAGGTTCTCAATATCATTATGATAGCATTGTTGTTAAAGGTGATGTGCAAATTTCGGATGCTTTTTTAAGACGCTTTTTTAATTTCAAAAAGAGATCTCTTTATTCTGAAAAGCAGATAAAACAAAGTCAAAAATTGTCACGGCAATTGCCTTTTATGACCATGAATGAATCACCTCAAGTTTTGTTTGTAGAAGACAAAGCCTATGTTTTTCTATTTTTGAAAAAAAGAAAAAATCACTCTTTTGATGGCATTGTGGGCTTTGTTCCTCCTCCCGATGGACAAAGCGGAATTCAACTAACCGGCGACATTCGTTTGAAACTAAACAATCTATTTGCTCAAGGAGAATTGCTGAATTTTGATTGGAGGGCGTATGATGTTGGTTCACAGGATTTAAATATTCTTTTAGATTATCCATTTCTCTTTTCTACTCCTTTTGGCACCCATTTGAATTTTATATTAAACAAAAAAGACAGCAGTTTTATTAATACATATTATAATATTGGTATTAATTATTATTTTTCTGGTTTTGATTATTTAAAAGGATTTTACGAATCTAAGGTTTCAAATACCTACGCAGGAGTGGAGCAGAGCCAAACAGCGTTTCGTTCATCGAAAGTATCGAGTTATGGGCTCGAGTATTCTCAAAACAGACTGAATGATGTTATTTTGCCTACTTCGGGTTATCTGTTTAAAAGTTCTTTGGCGGCAGGAATGCTTGTTCGCGATAAAAATCCAATTTTTGTGACTCAACAAAATGAAAAAGTGAATCAATACGTAGTTCAACTAAATTCTCCTTTTTATGTGCCTCTTTATAAACGATTGATTTTTCATGGTGGCATCCGTGGTGTTTGGATGATTGCAGATGGATTGTATGAAAATGAAATGTTGCGATTTGGTGGATTCAATTCTTTGAAAGGTTTTGACGAAGATGGAATTTCTGCATCAACTTATTTTATGGCGACTACTGAACTGAGATACATGATTGAATCATATTCTTACTTTTCTGTTTTCTGGAACGGAGCTTTTTATGAAAAGAAGGGAATGAATTCTTATGTTAAAGATACTCCATGGGGACTAGGATTAGGTTTTTCTTTTAATACGCCTGCCGGAATTTTTTCCATAAACTATGCCATGGGAAAACAGTTTAACAATCCTTTTGATTTAAAAGGAGCCAAAGTTCATTTTGGAATAAGTGGAAAGTTTTAAAACAACAAACCAGCTCTGATGCCAGCAAAATGATACAATACTCGTTTTGCTTTATTGGTTGTTAATTGGGGCATTTCATTCTCGTGATTGGAGTATTTAACATCTGTTTCCTGAATTTTATATGAAAGTGCGATAAATACCCCTTTTGATTCTTTAAACATAGCCTTTAATCCTAATCCGCCTTCCAAAAACAAGCCTTCGGTAGCACCGTGAACAACCAAGTAAGTAGGGTCGGGGCGAGGAGATTCGTACCATTTATTAGAATACCCCAAATTTAGCATGATGTGCGGAGAATATCTGCCCCTTAGAATGTTAAAACGGAAATCAGCATACAGCGGAATGAAAGAAGTTTTTCTCCACTTTTCAAATCCTATTCCCAATCCAATATTGAAATATGGACTTAATTGATAACCAACAACTTGATGTGCTGAAAAAACAGAAATATTGTTTTGTAATTTAAGGCTGGGGGTCTCTACAGACATGATTCCATTATGAAAGGATAATGAGCTGATATATTGAATGCCTCTTTCTCTGAAAAACTCTCGTCCTTGTGCATTTATTTTGCAAATTGACAAAATAAAAAGTAAACCTATAATAGTGATTTGTTTTTTCATTGAATTATTTTTTTTGCAAAATTACATTTTTTTTGATAGATTCTAAATTAAAGTATGGCTAATCGTATAATTGATTAAAATACCCAACTAATTCCCAAACTTGGCATCACGGGTAATTGATTTACTCTTTCTCGTGTAGTACGGTTAAAATAGAAAATATTGCTACGGTTATAAATATTTGTAACACTCAAATTAAATTCGAGATTGTTGTTTTCGTTAAACATAACTTTATACTTTAAGTTTGCATCTAAGCGGTGATAATCGGGAAGTCGTCCACTGTTTGTTTCATCATACATAAATGCGATATCTTCATTTGAACTTAGGAAATCGTCAGATATATTGTTGCCAAATGATTGGTTGGGGTAAATTCCCATATTTTTCGCAAATGCAAAACCGCTACCGTAGTTCCAGCGAACATCTAATTGCCACTGCTCATAATCTCCCCAATTTATAGAAAACACCATGTTTACGTTGTGTCTGCGGTCGAAGTGAGTAACGTATTCAATAATTCCATCGTCTCTATTTACCCAACCTAAAGAATATACAGTCCATAAATAATATCTGCCTTTTTGAAATTTCATATTGAAATCTACTCCTTTTGCTGATCCTTTTTCAATCACGAAATCTTTTCTCAGATAATCAGGTTTGTATTCTTCTATATTAGTAATATCATTGTAAGGCGAAACATCTTCAAAAACTTTTCGTTTATTTAGATTTGTTAGTTGAGTGAAGTCTTTATAATATCCTTCTAAATTTACGGTAATGTAATTGTTCAAATCATATTCTACTCCTATAATATAGTGAATTGCTTTTTGAAGTTTATGGCTCACCTCTCTGTTGTCGAATGTTTTATTGGGCAAATTTTCGGGTCCCGAAAGGAATCCATAGAATAGGTTAACTACATCGCGGTCTGAAACTGCACTTAATAAGTTTTGCGAATACAATCCACTGGCAAATTTTACTCGAATGTCTTTGTTTATATTGTATTTCATAGCCAAGCGGGGTTCGGGTGAAAAATTGCCGAGTGAGGCATAATAGTGCAAGCGCAGTCCGGGTTCAAATAGAAACTTTTCATTAAAAATCCTTTTATATTTGAAGTAAGCTGCTAATTCCGTGGTGTTGTCTTTTTGTACAATTTTCAATCCCGATTTGTTGAAAAAATTAAAGTCGGTCATAAATCCCAGCATTTCCAAACCATATTTAAAATTGCTGTTACCCATAATATAGTTAAAGTTTAAACCCACATTAAATCCATTTATTTCACTCATTCGTGGCACCGAAATTTTGTCGTCCATCATGATTTTGTAGGAAGAATAGGCAATAATACCATCCATAATTACAGGTGATTTTTCAGGAATAACGATAAAATTTAAGCCAGCTCCAGTTGATACCCAGTCGAATTCTGCAATGTTTTTATAATTTACATTGTCGTTAAAGTTAAATCCAAAAACATTAAGTTTGCTTCCATTTGCTGAATTCAGAGAGACTTTAGCATAAAAATCTTGAAAATTAAATGGCAAACCAGCACTGTCAATATAGTTGTAGAAATATTTTGAGCTTTCGGCCAAGTATGAGTTTTTAGCAGAAAACACATACGAAAGGCTATTTCCGGTTTCGGGTTTAAGTTTTATAATGGGTCCTTCGAGCAGAAATTTAGCGCCAAAAGTACTGGCTTCAATTTTTCCAGCCGTGCGACGGCGATTTCCATCGCGGGTTTTAATATCCATAATGGAAGAGATCCGACCGCCATATTCCGAATTGTATCCACCGGTATAAATATCCGCCGAACGCATAATATCGGTATCAAATACGGAAAATAAACCAATGGAATGGAATGGATTGTAAACAATCATCCCGTCCAGTAAAACTTTGTTTTGAATAGGGGATCCGCCTCGAATGTATAATTGTCCGCCTTGGTCACCTGTAAAAATAACTCCGGGCAAAACTTGTAAGTATTGTGCTAAATCAGCTGTGCCTCCAATGGTGGGCATCTGTTTCATCTGTTTTGGAGTAACGTAAGTAACCGATGTCCGGGTTTCGGTTTGTGCAATCTCTTTTTCAGCATTAATGCTCACCGCTTCAAGGGTGTATGATGCTTTTTTTAAGAACAGTTTTTTGGTTACAATTTCGTTTTTAGCTAAACTGATAGGTTCTGAAAGCGAATCGTAGCCCATGGCTTTGATGACCAAGTCGTAGTCGCCCGCCGGAATGCGGTTGATGATGAAATAACCATTGCCATCTGTGGTAGAACCGTGTTGGGTACCCCGAAGGAAGACATTTGTAAATAGGACTGGATCGCCAGATTCTAATTCATGAACAAAACCTCGAATGGTTGCAAACTGTGAAAATCCTTGCAAAGAGAAAAATATAAGTAGTGTTAATAGTGAAATTATGCGTCGCATTTCTTTATTCATGTTAGGTTATTCTGTCCAATTTTATTAATTCCCCGTAAAAGTATAAAAAATGATAAGACTATACCGTTTTATATGAAAAAAAAACCAAAATAATTTGGGCTTTTCTAAAGATTTTTTTCTGATTATTATTTTTTCAACTTCCAACTTGTTCCAAAAACTTGATTTATAGTCGTTGTATTTATCTTTTCTGCCAGGAACAAAACTTCCTGAGCTGGTTGCTTCTTTTTTGCCTGAAGGAATGTATGGTCTATTGGTATTGCTATCTATTAAATACCATTCGTTAAAAATCCCATTATGATCGTTCCAAAGATGAACTTTTGTGTCCTTATCGTTTTTGCTGCCATTGCTTTGATAGGCTGCAATATTGCTTCCATTTGCTTTTTTTCGCCAGCAACGTCAATTCTGCTGTTTTCTGTATTGCCAACGATTATTTCATAAATTCCTTTTTCTTTAGATTCGACAAGGGTATGCATCCTATCGTGTCCGCCATCTATGTTCCAAACTTGAATGTTTAGTCCATTTGTGATGGTCGCTAGACTAGCTATTTAATAATAGTCTTTTATCCTAAAGAAAACAGTTTTTATGTAAACTTTCGTGATTTTTTACTTTTCTTGTAGTTTAAGCCACGTGGTTTTTCTTTTCTTAAACGTAAGTAATAATATATGTAAAGCAAGTAAAAAGCGATTTATCTTTAAAAGAACTAGAGTGCGGATTTTTTTCATTTTCCAATCTGAAATTGCTAATTTCAAATATTATGCCATAAAAAACATATGAATGTTTATAGAGTAGTTGTGTAATTTATTGATTGTTGTTCAGATAATTATCTGTATATTTATTTATAATCTAATAAGGAAATAGACTATAAAACAAATGGTAAAAAGGGATTATTTGATGGGTAAATTAATATTGAGCGTTTGTCTAAAATTGGAAACGCTTTAGGAAAAAAACAACTAATATGTTCGATTTTAGTTGTTTAGGACTGCTATTAAATCTAAAATGCTAATTTGGAAAATGAAATTAACTGATAACAATGTAATTTTTATTATTTGGTGTAAAATTTAATAAAAAACAATCATAAATTTGCTTCCACTGTGCGATAAGGGTGACCTTTTGAAGTTAAATTAGACTTTGAAAAGGTGATTTTAAATGAGTTTTCTTAATCAAACTTCCAATCAGAAATCATTTTTTCATCAAAATCACAGTTTACCCATTCGTAGTCCAATTTTGCTCCAATATGTCTGTATACGTCAATGGCATCGGTGTTCCAATCCAAAACTTGCCAGCGCAATCGTTTGCATTTTTCCTCTTTTGCTAATTTGAAAATTTCATTAAACAGTTGTTTCCCGATTTTTTGCCCACGATATTCGGGTTCAATATATAAATCGTCTAAATACAGCGATTTTCCGATCCAAGTGTAATAAGCGAAAAAACAAATGGCAAATCCAACAACTCTTTGATTTTCATTTTCTGCTACAAAAAGTCTGAAGTGTTCCGATTCAGCATTCATTTGTTCTACAGTGTTTGTGACTTGCTCTGGAGCTTTTTCAAACAAAGCTAAATCCTTAATCTGTTGCAAAACGGCGGGGTAGTCTTTTGATTCTCCTTTTCGTATTCGTATCATTTTTTTTCGGGCAAAGATACAATTTTAATAAAATAATATGAAGATAATTTTTAATCGAAATTATTTTTGATTGTGCAAAACGAGAGCTAGTGTGACTGATAAATCTCATTATTTTTTTGGAAAAATGAAATCTGATGCCTTAACTTAAAATAGCGGTCAAAAGAAAAATCTTTGTTTGTCAAATCTGATGACATTATATCTTTATGTGTGAAAAAAATAAACTAAATTTGCAGATCATTATATTATAAATTGAGGAGAGAAGATGGCAAATGTGAATTTTATAGATTATGTAAAAATATTTTTTCGTTCAGGTAAAGGTGGTGGCGGATCAGCACATTTGGCACGCTATGCAGGAGAACCCAAAGCAGGCCCAGATGGCGGTGATGGGGGACGTGGTGGACATATTATTCTTAGGGGAAATTCACAATTGTGGACACTTTTGCATCTAAAATATACCAAACACGTTTATGCTGGCGACGGAGGCTATGGTTTTAAAAACAAAAGTTTTGGAGCCGACGGAAAAGATATGATTGTAGAAGTGCCTGTGGGTGTGGTGATTAAAAACGCTGAAACAGGCGAAGTAGAAGCCGAAATTATGGAAGATGGTCAAGAAGTCGTTTTACTAAAAGGAGGACGAGGTGGCCTAGGAAATGTGCATTTTAAAAGCTCTGTGCGTCAAACCCCACGTTTTGCACAACCTGGCGAACCTGGAATTGAAGGATGGAAAATTATTGAACTCAAACTTCTGGCCGATGTAGGATTGGTTGGTTTTCCAAATGCTGGAAAATCTACACTTATCTCTGTTTTGTCAAATGCTAAACCCAAAATTGCCGATTATCCATTTACCACCATTGTACCCAACTTGGGAATGGTTTCGTATCGTGATTTTCGAAGTTTTGTTATCGCCGATATTCCTGGAATTATCGAAGGCGCAAGTCAGGGTAAAGGTTTGGGGTTAAGGTTTTTACGTCATATTGAACGGAATTCTTTGCTTTTGTTTATGATTGCGGCAGATTCGCCTTCCATTAAAAAAGAATATAAAATTTTATTGAAAGAACTTAAAGCATACAATCCCGAATTATTAGAAAAAAAGCGGATTTTAGCCATTACCAAAATGGATATCGTTCCCGATAATGAAGTAAAAGCTCTGAAAAGGAAAGTTCCTGATGATTGTCCGGTGATGTTTATTTCGTCTTTGTCGCAAATGGGATTGGTTGAGTTGAAAGATGAAATTTGGCAAGCCTTAAACAAATAGGCAAAGCATGATAGAAGTGCTTAAAAATATTGATACATGGCTTTTATTGCTGATAAATTCAAGCAATAATTCATTTTTTGATGGACTCATGTGGTGGATTTCTGATAAATTTATTTGGATTCCTTTATACCTTTTTTTGCTTTTTAAACTATATCAAAAATATCGATCAGATATTTGGAAAATATTTATAGTCATAACTTTAACCATTGGATTAAGCGATGGAATTAGCTCTGGAATTATAAAAAAACAAGTCAAACGCTATCGCCCGAGCCATCACTTGGAAATAAAAGATTCTTTGCATTTGCATAAGTATCAGAATGGAACGTATTATGCCGGAGGAAAATATGGATTTGTATCTTCCCATGCTGCGAACAGTGCCGCCATTGCTTTTTTGATTTTACTATTTTTAGGACGGTTTTCTAAACACTATTATTGGATGATCATTTGGTCTTTAACTGTTTCCTACAGCCGAATGTACCTGGGCGTTCACTATCCTTCGGATATCATTGGAGGAATTCTCGTGGGAGTCTTATCTGCTTACATATCATATTCATTGGGCGTTAAATTTTTGAAAATTTCGCTTAAAAGGGAAAATAAACCTAAGGGGAGTTCTATAATTTAATCCATTGTTATTCAAATAATTATGCGTATATTTGTCTATAATTTAACAGGAAAATATAATGGCATTACAAGACTATAAAACAAATGGCAAAAAGGGATTA
>Ga0265295_1002261_pt1 | contig 31160 bp, 29 predicted proteins | sample Munlansysbiofilm_FD_192503 | JGI IMG/M metagenome (GOLD analysis project Ga0265295, IMG submission 192503) | Leachate microbial communities from a municipal landfill in Southern Ontario, Canada - Methane capture system biofilm | ecosystem: Engineered > Solid waste > Landfill > Unclassified ... | reverse complement strand
AGACATCCTCCTTATCAAATTACGAGTTTAAACGTTATTTCTCCCTAGGAACGGATATCTGTTAGCCCTTCAGGTGTCAACCATTTTGTAGGAAATCCACCAGAACCTTTACACGACAGGCAAATCCTGGTAGGAACTGTCCTCCTACATACTAAAAAAAAGAGACAAACATAAAATGGACGATTGGATTTCCCAGATCCAGGGGATGATCAACACCCCTGGCAAATTAGGCAGAATTATCAACCTCACCCCGGAAGAAACGACGGCCATCAATACCCTTGCCCTTGACACCCGTTGGGGTGCCACCCCTTACTTTGCCTCATTAATGGACAGGGACGATCCCTCCTGCCCCATTCGACGTCAAATAGTCCCGTCGCTGAAAGAGCTTGAAAGCAGATATGGAATCAAAGATTACCTCGTGTTCCACGAGAACAGGAACATTGACCCTGAACGCCCCGACTCCATCGCCCGGCAGTACCGGGACCGGGTTGCCTTTACCGTCACAGACTCGTGTGCTTCCTACTGCCGCCACTGTTTCAGGCGGGAGGTGGTGGTTGACCGGCGTCTAAAGCTTGAATTCAACATTGACCGGGGAATCGAATGGATCAGAAAAAACAGGGAGATCAGGGATGTCCTTGTAACCGGAGGAGACCCTTTTCTCCTGTCGGACCGGGTGCTCTGTGACCTTATCACACGGCTCAGAAGAATCGACCATGTACGAATAATCCGCTTCGGCACAAGAACTGTGATCAACCTTCCCCAAAGAATAACCCCGAATCTCATGGAGATCCTCGGCGATTTCCACAAGATTCCCATCTGGATCAACACCCAGTGCAACCACCCGAAAGAGATCACCGAACAGACGGCCAGGGCCGTTTTTAATCTTTTAAAATGCGGGGTGAACGTAGGCAACCAGGCAGTGCTCCTTAAGGGAATCAACGACGACGTAAAAACCTTTAGAGAACTTCATCAGAAGCTTGTTTACACGAGAATTCGTCCCTACTACCTGTTTTTGTGTGAGGCGGCACCGGGTATCGATCATTTCAGAACGAGCATTGAAAAGGGATCTGAGCTTATCAGGAATGCACTCCAGGGCCATACAACCGGCCTTGCCCGCCCGGCCCACGTGATTGCCACAAATATCGGAAAGATTCCCCTGATGGACGACAATTATCTAGTTGAAAAGACTGAGAAGGAGTACCTATTGAGAAATTACATGGGCGAGGAAACTACGCTTTTGAACGTTCCAGAGTAACCAGAACCTGGGCAAGGGTAAGGTCGTCCCGGGTGGTGATTTTAATGTTTGTCGAACTTCCCGGGGTCATGAACACCCGGTGACCCAAATGCTCTACAAGGGAGGCATCATCGGTTCCTATAAATTTTGTTTCTAGGGCATGTTCATGGGCTGCGAACACAAGATCAAGGTCAAAGCACTGGGGAGTCTGAACCTGGAACAATGCGTTCCTGTCAACGTTTCTTAGGGCAAACCCCTCTTTATTCCCCCTTACAAGGGTATCTGTTACCGGAATAACAGGAATGGCTGCCCCGTGCCGGAGGGCCCCTTCAAGGCAGGGCTGAATAATGGCATCGTCAACAAAGGGTCTGACCCCGTCGTGTATCATGACCAGACAAGGGTTATCAGCTTCCTTCAATTTCATGATCGCTAAAAGCCCGTTCCTGACAGACGCCTGGCGGTCTTTGCCCCCCGCAACCAGTAAGACCCTATCTTCAAGCCCATGGGGCTTAAAAATTTCGTCATTGCAGAACTCTATATCCTGGTCCGGTACAACTACGACAACGGCCCTGATACCTTTATAATCGATGAATTGTTTCAGGGTACGGGCAAGAATTGGAATGCCTGCAAGATCAAGGTATTGCTTGCGCAGGGTTGATGCCATACGAACTCCCCGACCGCCTGCGACAATAATGGCAAAGATATCACAATCCACTATTTACTACCTCAAATAAGAAAGTTCCGGCGGCAAAGGAACCCCCTTGCCCATGGAATCCTCCCCGTAGTTGACCCGGGCCAGCACTTTAAGATCGGCAAGCGCCCTTGAATCCCCCCTGAATTCCACCTCTTCCACATCCTCTTTTTTTATCTTGCCCCCGGCCCACTGCATATCAAGAACGCTCGAGGCATCAAAACTGTCTTCACCAACGACCATGGTGACCTCTCCGCCATAATGCTGGACGATCTTTGCCACAAGAAGGCTTGGCCGGCTGTGAAACCCCCTCTCCTTTGGAATTCCCACAATGATCGACGAGCGGTCGATATATTGGTTCAGTACATCCAGTGTAATTTCTCTGCCCGAGCTTAAAAACTGCCAGGCGTAAAAAAGGCCATAGTTAACGGCCCGGTCCAGGAGGAGATCGGGATCGATGATATCGGCCAGGGATTCACTCACGCTCTTGTATGTGTCCTTGTACTCAACGTCATAGAGGTGGCGTTCGTAAAAGTGAAGCAGACGGCCAATCACCTGGAGAATATGAAACACAATGGAAAAATGACTTCGAAGCTCTTTGAGCCTTCTATTTCCGTGGAAAAAACCACCATGGATCACATAGGAATCAAACGAACTCTGAAGGTTGTGCAGCAGCATCTCAAAACGACGGATGCCCACCTCGTTAACCTTGGATGGAACAAGCTCCCTGATAGTCTGACTAGTGTGACGTTCATAGAAAGAAAGCGGCTCAAAGGTTTTGATCAGATCCAGAAAATCGCTTGCAATGCTTGTGAGATTCTGCTGCTGTCGATCCCGGTCCTCAAGGTCGTCGATGTCATGTTCGAGCTGCTCGCCGGTCATTATTTCCGGAAAAAAACGTATGTCATAGCCGATGGGTGGAATCTCTATGCCAAGCTTTTTTGCCTCGGCAAGGATGATGGGAGCCGCGAGCTTTAACGAGTCCTGGATCATCAAAAGAGTGTCGGCAGACTCCAGTTTAAACTTCCTGGTGTCCTTTAGCTCATAAAACCCGATGCGGTTGAGAATATGCTTCTGGGAGTAACCGGCAAGGGCAAGATGCCGCATTGCCGCCGACAGCTCACGGTAAAAGACCCACTCACGATTATTCTTTGCACCGTGGAAATCAAGAAAATCCTCCAACAGATGGGAGGCTGTTATCAGCTTTGAATAGAGCTTCTTGGTGAGAATATAATCCTCTGAATCCACACTTTCTATAAAAAGGACGCATTTTAAATACTCAAAGGAAAAGAGGTTTACCTTTTCCCTGAATGAAATTGTACACGAGTTTGCCATGGAAAATATCAAAACTCCAGACCCGGAATCACATCATGTCCTGCCCAGTCTCCTGAACCGCCCTGTCCATCCTGGCCGCTAACTCTGCAGGAAGGCCCTCGATATCCACGTTTAAAAAACCCCTAACAATGGTGGAGATGGCCTCTTCCTCGTTAAGCCCCCTTGCCATGAGGTACTCGATCTCACGCCGGTCAATCTTGCCAACGGCCGCCTCATGGGAAAGCTCCACCCCAGGGGTAAAACCGGAAAGCTCCGGAATGGCATGGAGGAGTCCATCTTTAAGGATCAAACCTTTACACTCAAGATGTCCCTTGACCCCGGGCACAAGACTTTTCATGTGTCCCCTTGAGATGATGGTGCCACCTGCGACAATGGCCCTTGAGATTATCTCGGCCCTTGCGCCGGGCGCTCTGAGCTCCACAACTGACCCCACGTCCATGTAGGTTCCTTCACCCGCCACCAGAATTGAATTAAACCTTGCCGTGGCATTCTTTTCAAGATAGGTAACGGGATTAGATACAAGGGAACCGACTGGTTTGAGAGAGATGTAGTTGGAAATGAAAACCCCGCCCTCCTCAACATGCACGGCTGTTTTCGGGCGGACAACTATTTTCCTCCCCCATTCATGGATCATTGTATACTTTAGGGTTGCCCCTTTTTTAACGAAAAACTCGGAGAGCCCCAGGTGAAGTCCATATTGAACATGGCCTGCGGTGGAACATCCGGCAATGATGTGAACCTCAGAGTCCTCTTCAACGATGATGAGATTATGCACCCTCTGGGCATACCCATCCTTTGCAATGTGAAGACAGGTCTGAAGGGGTTTTTCTATCTTGACCCTGGGCTTTGTTTGAATGCAGAATCCCTGGAGAGGTGCATCCTTGGCAAATTTTGCAAGATCATCCTTTCCAGGGTCGAGCAGGGTCCACATGTAATGTTCGAGACTCGGGTCTTTTTCCAGGGCCTGGGCAATACCCGAGATCTCAACCCCCTCACTTGAACAACCGCAATGAATTATAGAGGAATCCTTCTGAATAAAAGAACCAGACCTCAGCAACGACTGTTTTTCAATACCAACCTTGATGAACTCCCGGGCATCTTCAGGATCTATGCCGTCAAGTCTATCCTGGAAAGCATGCCCACCGGCCTCGAGGCTGAAGCTCGAAAGCTCAACGGCATTCGGGTCATTTTCGGGGCCATCCTTGGGTTTAAGCTCAGGAGTATCCATAGAGTCATTCAAGCTGAACATCTTACACACTCCTCATATCCGTACTCCCTGATCCACTTTAAAATCTCCCTGGCATTGCGCGAACATCGGAGCTGACCATTGTTAAGCACCTGGCCCCTGTCGGCCGTGATGTAATCAAGTATGTGGCCGGTGTGTGTTATTACCAGAGCTGATTTAGCGTTACCGTTTATGGAAAGCCTGTGGCAGGCGGGTTGTTTTTTTATTCCCCGGTTGAGCAACTCATTGATGCTTTCCCCGAGAAGAACAATGGACTCAAGGTCCACACCCGATTCAGGCTCGTCAAGGAGCAGAAGATCAGGTGCCTGGGCAGCAAGCTGGAGAAGCTCGCTTCGTTTGATCTCACCACCGGACAGGTTGCTGTTCACGTCCCTTTCAAGAAAACTCTTGAAATTAAGACTCTCGGACATGGCATCAACATCGATCTTTCTTCCCCTGGCGCAAATTTCAACCATGCGGCGGGTGGAGAGCCCGTTAATGGTGGGGGGCCGCTGGAAAAGAACCCCAATACCAAGACTTGCCCGTTCGTGGATGGGCATCATGGTGATATCCTGACCCTTGAACAAAATCCGTCCCCGGGTCACCTTGTATCCGGAAAAGCCCATGATGGTCATCATCAGGGAAGTCTTGCCCGACCCATTGGGCCCGAACAGGATATGGGTCTCTCCCCTGGGGACATGGAGGTTGACGTTCTGGAGAATTTCCTTTCCATCGACCTCGACCTTAAGTTCTTCTATTACTAACATAATCTATCCTCAAGCATCAGCATTTTTTATAAAAATACGGCCGGATCAGCCAGTAAGCCGAATCCTGTTCCCCAACACGGTTACCCGATGTTAAGGCAACGATCATTCATCTAGGATGCACGTTGCCGTGCACCTCATGCAACCTACCCGGAAGCTCGGACGGGCAGCCCTCAAACGCTTCTCTATTTGGTCTTGCACCGGACGGGGTTTACCAAGCTTTTCCAGTCACCTGGAAAACTGGTGCGCTCTTACCGCACCGTTTCACCCTTACCTGTCATCCCAAGGGAATGTCAGGCGGTCTACTCTCTGTTGCACTTTCCTTCACATTGCTGCGACTCCACGTTATGGAGCGTCCTGCCCTATGGTGTTCGGACTTTCCTCCGGATCTTTCGATCCCGCGATCGTTTAGTCTGGTCCGACCGTATACTTTTCTTATTCTAAATTTTATTTAGCTCTAAATTCTCTCTGGTCCTAATATCCCATCAGTCTACCTGAACCGTGCTCTCCTCGGGTTGAGCAAAGTAAAGTATTCTATTACACTGGGGACACAAAATCAAGCTGTTGCAGCGCTGAACCTCAATATAAAGCTGGTGGGGAATACTCATGAAACATCCCCTGCACAGACGTTCCCTCACCTCCACCACGGCAAGACCGCCATTTGCATTAGATATCTGATTGAACTGCCGATAAAGTGAAGATTCAAGCTTTTCACCGATCTCTTCCCGCTGGCGACGGTATTGATTGAGCAGCTCCCGATCGCTCTGCCCCTTTTTATCGATCTCCTCCTGCTCTGTGCGTATCTTTTCTGTCAGCTGGGCAAGCTCGACCTCCCGCTGGGAGACAAAGGTTTCCTTTGACTCCTTGTCTTCAAGGAACTTAATAAAGCTCGTTTCAAGGACTTCCTTTCGTTTTCGGTTATCGTCAACCTCCCGCTGGAGAGCCTGATACTCCTTGTTGGTCTTGACCTGCCTTAATTTTTCATTGCTTCTAATCACACGTTCGCCAAGCATCTGAACTTCAGCCTCGGTATCCCGGCAAAGAGCCGCAGCCTTGGCCAGTTCGTCTTTGTGATTTTCAAGGGCTGATTTAAAAGCAATCAGCTCTTTTTCAACACCGATCTTTTCCGTTTCTATCTTTTTAAGAAAAGATTCAATACGAACAGTCTCTGTCTCGGCCTTTTGAAGCTTGACAAGGACACCGATATCCTCCCTGGTTATCTCCTGCATCTTTTCTTCCCCTGTGCCGGCCTAGCAGCCATATTCCGATGCCAGGCCTTGCTTTTTATATTTAAAAAAGAAGGTACTGGGTTTTGGGTGTTGGTTACCTAATACCTAATACCCACAATCCTGAAAGGATCACTCTCGCCGTCAAACACTCTGACTTTGATCTCAACTTTCGATGATTGAGCCCATTGCGTGAGGCGCTCATAAAAAAGGTCCACAACCATTCGCTCGGAGGCAAAATGTCCCACGTCAAGGAGTCCTGCACCTGCCTGTTCAGCATCCCTTGCCTCATGGTATTTGACATCGCCCGTGATAAAAACGTCAGCCCCCGACTCCAGAAAGGTCCTCACAAGGGAACCACCGCTTCCCGTGCATACGGCAACACGCTCGACCATCATATCCATGTCCCCTACACACCTCACCCCGGAGATGTGTAGGCTTGAGCAAACCTGATCGCTCAGACTGCGAAGGGTGCAAGGGTTTTGAAGAGTGAAGATCCTTCCGGTTCCAGCAAATGTCATCTGTTTTTCCGGGATCAATGGTTCAAGGCTGCCAACTGACACCAAACCGATTTTATGTATAAAATAATCGTTCAGACCGGGGTTTGCCTTGTCAAGGTTTGTGTGAACAGAAACAACGGAAATCCTGTGACATGCGCAAAGGGAGATGATGGAACCTGGAATGGAAGAAAAATCAATGGAAGTGAGGGGATTCATTATCAACGGATGGTGGGTGAGAACAAGGTCTGCTCCCCAGGATACAGCCTCGGCCAAGACGGCTGGTGTCACATCAAGGGCCACAAGAATCTTTGATCCGGGCCATTGCCTGTTGCCTATCTGAAGCCCTGAATTATCCCAGGCCTCGGCAAGGGCAAAGGGTGCCATTTGATCAATGAAATCGAGCAGATCCCCTATTGAGGGTGTCAATGCTGCCTCTTTTTTTCATGATCAACCTGATGACCAAATGAGTAAAAGCAAAAAGAGCGTGGTATCAGGTACCACGCTCCCATACTATCTTGGTCAGGGTATTTTATATCAGAACATCTTTTTTTAAAGTAAACCTTCAATGACATTGTCTTATACGCATTTTTACCCAATTATTGTAGTGATGGTGGGCCCACCTGGGTTCGAACCAGGGACCGACCGGTTATGAGCCGGTGGCTCTTCCAACTGAGCTATGGGCCCCAATTACCCATCAACAAAACTTGAGTATTATATAGATTGACATTGGTATGTCAAGCATTAAATCTCTATGAAGCTCTTTAATTTACGACTTCGGGTAGGATGACGCAACTTTCTCAAAGCCTTGGCCTCGATCTGTCGAATCCTTTCTCTTGTCACCGTAAAGTCGCGCCCCACCTCTTCCAGGGTGTGGTCGGCCTTTTCCCCGATTCCAAACCGCATGCGAAGCACTTTTTCTTCCCTTGGGGTCAGGGTTGCCAGCACCTTCCTTGTCTGCTCGGCAAGGTTCAGGTTAATGGCGGCCTCCGACGGCAGGGAAAACTTTTTATCTTCGATAAAATCCCCAAGGTGACTGTCCTCTTCCTCTCCAATGGGGGTCTCAAGGGAAATGGGCTCCCGGGCAATTTTCAGTACCCTCCTCACCTTATCAAGGGGGATCTCCATTTTTTCGGCTATCTCCTCAGGTGAAGGTTCCTTGCCCATCTCCTGGACAAGATACCGGGATGTTCTGATCAGCTTGTTGATGGTCTCGATCATGTGAACGGGAATCCTGATTGTCCTTGCCTGGTCGGCAATGGCCCTTGTGATAGCCTGTCGTATCCACCAGGTTGCATAGGTGCTGAACTTATAACCCCTACGATATTCAAACTTGTCCACAGCCTTCATCAGCCCGATATTTCCCTCCTGGATAAGATCAAGAAACTGAAGACCCCGGTTGGTATATTTTTTTGCTATACTCACGACCAGCCTGAGATTTGCCCGGACAAGCTCACTTTTGGCATACTTTGCCATCATCCTGCCCTTGTCGATGCCTTTGATAATCTTTTTAAGGGCCAGTGCGTCCCCTTTAACATTGTCCCTTCGAACGGCCATCTGGGTGGTTATGGCAGACAGATCCTGATGCAGGATTATTGCCCTTTCCTCTTCCATGTTAGAGCGCTCCATAACCCAGGCGACAAACTCTTCCCGATCCTGAAGCATCTCGACCATGTCATCCCTTCTGGCCTTTAAAGATGCAGAGCAGCGCTTTAAAAGGTCGTCCATGGTATCAAACCAATGAATATTTGAGCGGATGCTCTTTTCGATCTTGTCAACGACTCCGCTTTCAAACCGCCAGCATTTGAGGAGTTCGTATATTTTTTCATTTTTGCTACGGATATCATCCCTCAACTTGCGGACCTCATGGGGTTCAAGGCCGCCTGCAAGAATTTGGGTTCTTTTTTCTTGATTCAGAAGATGAAATTCCTTAATTTCATCCAGGCAGGATAGAAACTTTTCGAGTTTGGCAACCTCGTCAACCACACCATCACCCTCGTCCACATCCCTTAAGATATGTTTGGGCCGAAGGCGACTGTCCTCCCCCCTGGCCTGCTGGGCCTTCATCCTGCCTCCAAGAGCCAGAAGATGATCAACGGCAATGGGACTTGCCAGCAGTCCCTTTAAGACCTCCCGTTCGCCCACCTCGATTTTTTTTGCAATCTCTATCTCACCTTCACGACTGAGCAGGGTGACCATTCCCATTTCCCTGAGATACATCTTGACAGGGTCGGTAACCGTCCCAAACTCCATATCAGCGGCCGTTGCCTTGCCAAACTTGGCTTTCTTCCTGGGGCTATTGGCCTGATCATCATCATCATCAGCACCGTCATCACTGTCCCCGACATCATCCATGACCGCCTTAGCTGGCTTGGCTGGCTTAGCAACCGGTTTAGCCGCCTTAACTGGTTTAGTTACCTTAGCCGCCTTAGAAGCAGCCGCCTTAACCTTCTTACCCTTTGGCTGTTCACCCTTGTCAGTGTCAATCAGTTCTATTCCAAGCTCCTTGAACATCACCATTATGTCATCAATCTGATCCGAAGATTTTAAATTGTCTGAAATGGCCTCATTGATTTCGGCATAGGAGAGAGAACCCTCTTTCTTCCCCCGTGCAATCAGACCTTTTAATACTTCCTTAGAGACAGCTATATTCTCCTGTGTTTCAACCGATTCTGCTGCCATAAAAAATGCCTCCAGAAGGCTTTTTGTTGTTATTCATATCCATGCAATTTCCTAATTTCCATCTGCCGCTTTTTTAAAAGTTCAAAAGGAAGCTGGGAATCGCCGCCTTGTTCCGCCCTTTTTATCTCGTTTGTCAGGGTATTGTCTGTTCTAGCCCTCACCTTGACAATCCTCTTCATTAAAAAGACAGATTTTTCCAGAACATTATTACCTCTATCTCTATTCCGGCCGTTGCTTTGATCATTTATATGACCATTATCCATCATGGCAAGGGTAGCCACAAGCTGTCGATCCTGATCGTCCTCCATGGCTGCCATCATACCTGCCGCCGTCACCTGGGTGTCTGCTTCAAACCCTGCAACAATCCTGCCGACCCGCCTGAACTGTTCGCAGTAGAAACAATCCAGAATTCCCTGCTTTACGGCTTCCTGCCTGACCCCAGGATGTTGAATCATCAGGGCAAGCATCTGCTCTTCCCTTCTGTGGGACTCAAGCTCCTCACTTGAAGAACTATTACCGGACACAGGGCCTTTACCGGTCGCCTTTAAAAACTTCCCTGCTCCCCTGCCCGAAACCGCATTTCGAACCTTTTCGAGAACCGCAGATTCGTCGATCCCAAGCTGCTGGGCAAGCTCCCGCACATAAAGGGACCTTGCGGCACTATCATCAATCTGGGCGATGGGATGTATCATCTCTTCTAAAACAGCTATGCGCCCCTCTACAGAAGTACCAAACTTTTTCATGGCCGTTTCGGTCAGAAAATCCATCACAGACATGGCCCTGTCAGCAGCCAACTTAAACGCATCCGCACCCTCTTTCTGCACAAAGGAATCAGGATCCTGTCCCTTTGGAAGAACCAGGATTTTAAGCTCTACCCCTTCTGCGACAAAGGTTGTAATGCTTCTCTTTGCCGCATTGATACCAGCATTATCCGAGTCAAACACAAGTACGGCCTTTGAGGCATACCCCTTAAGCCGCCTTACATGCTCAACCGTCAATGCAGTTCCAAGGCTTGCCACCGTATTTTTGATCCCGTTCTGGTAAAGGGAAAGAAAATCAAAGTATCCTTCAACAATATAAACACAATCTGCCCGTCGGCAATGCTGCTTTGCGACATGGAGCCCGTATAGAATTTGACCCTTGTTGTAAACAGGTGTCTCTGGTGAGTTAAGATACTTTGGCATTGCGTCATCCATTACCCGCCCGCCAAAACCCGCAACCTGCATACTCACATCGAATATGGGAAAGATAATCCTGTTTCTGAAACGGTCATAATACCGTTTCTTACGACCCCCGCCCTGATCTTTAAAAAGCACGAGCCCTGACTGCTCAGCCATCCTCTGGCCGAGCTTTAATTTCCGAAAAAACAGAACAATATCATCCCAGCGATCCTCTGCAAAGCCAAGGGAAAAGGTATCTATGGTTTCAGGAGTTATGCCCCTCTCTTTTAAATATGCTCTTGCAGCCTTTCCACCGGGGCCATCCTTGAGAATCTGTCCATAGTGAGCCATCACCCGGGCGTTGAGCCTTAACAACCCCTCTTTAAGGGCTATCGCCCTTTTTTTTTCAGGATCCAACTTTCCCATTTCCACCACTATACCGTAGCGACGGGCAGCCATTTTGACTGCCTCTGGAAAAGAAATTCCGTGGTGGCGCATTAGAAATGCAAACACATTGCCCCCGACTCCGCACCCGAAGCAATAAAAAATCTGTTTTTCCGGACTCACGGAAAATGAGGGACTTTTTTCAGAGTGAAAGGGACACAGGCCAAAATAATTTTGACCTGATTTTTTAAGGATTACCACCTCTGATACGACATCCACAATGTCAGAAGCGCCAACGATCTCTGAAATTTTATCCTTGGGAATAAGCATGGGAATAAGGGCAGACTCCAACCAGATGTAAATCTTAATCTTAAATTCTTAAAATAATAACGGTCGGCAAAATGTCAACCGAGAATCAAAGAGTTCCCTTGCTGGAAAGAACACCGCCCAACCCTGCATGGTGCATGCAGGCGGCATTCAACGCCCGACCAAGGGCCTTGAAAACTGACTCAAGAATATGATGTTCGTTTTCGCCATAATCAACATTGACGTGAAGGTTCAACCCGCCGTGAACGCTGAATGCCCTGAAAAATTCCTTGGCAAGGTATGCATCAAAAGGGCCTTTAGAACGGATGGTCGACGGCAGGTTATACACAAGATAGGGTCGATTGGAAAGATCCACATTAACCCTAGAAAAGGCCTCGTCCATGGGAACGGAACCCGACCCGTATCGACAGATCCCCTCCCTTGTTCCCAGGGCCTGGGCAAGGAGCTGGCCCATAACAATCCCCACATCTTCAACAGTGTGGTGGAAATCCACCTCAAGATCCCCCCTGGCCCGGAGAGTCAAATCAAAAAAGCCATGCACGGTCAAGAGCGTAAGCATATGATCAAAAAAACCAATGCCCGTAGAGATATCGGCCTTACCGGATCCGTCAATTTTAAACTCAGCCTCAATGGCTGTCTCCTTGGTCGTTCTGTCTATCTTTGCTGTTCTATCCATATCAATACCAGGTCCATACCGTGTTTAAATATATCATATTTGAATTAGGGTTGAATAAAGATTAGCCTTGCATATTACCGGCTGCCAGTGTAGATTATTGGTTCAAATAGAAGTTATCCCATCTATAATGCGAATTTTTAATCATACAATCACCACCCACCCGGTGTCAATGATTTTATACAGGAGCCCCAATGGCAAAGTCAGAAGATGCAAAAAAAGCGACAAAGAAAAAACCTCAGAAAACAGCCAAAGAGAAAAAAGAAACCAAACGGGAAAAAAAGAAAAGCAGATAGTCGCGATGGCAAAACAAGGAAAACCGGAATTGCCCATAATAGGCTGGAGGGAATGGGTGGGCCTGCCGGATCTTGGTATTCAGCAAATTAAGGTCAAAGTAGACACAGGAGCAAGATCGTCGTCCCTGCACGCCTTTGACCTTAAAACGTTTGAGCAGGACGGTGAAAACTGGGTGAGTTTTCAGGTAAATCCGATTCAGAACAAAACCGACCAGCGTGTAAATGTTACAGCAAGAGTTCTTGAATTCCGATCTGTCCGCAGTTCAAGCGGTTGTGCACAGCTCAGGCCCGTCATTGTAACCCATGTGACTTTGCTCGGCATCACCTGGCCAGTGGAATTGACCCTTGCCAACCGATGCTCCATGGGCTTTAGAATGCTGCTTGGCCGGGAGGCTTTTCGACGACGTTTCCTTGTTGATGCGGGCAGATCTTTTTACGGTGGGAAACCCAAAAAAATAACCAGGACATCGGTTAAAAGCAACATCTGTAAATAAGACTCCTGTAAATTAGATACCTGCCTGAAAACCATATAAAGGACTTCTGGAAACTTCCCGAGAAACGCCATGAAACTTGCCATTCTATCTTGCAGCCCCAACAGTTACAGCACCCGCCGCCTGAAAGAGGCTGCCGAACAACGCCGACACACCGTCAAGGTGCTAAACACCCTCAAGTTTGCCATTGATCTTGAACAGGGCAAACCCGACCTTTACTTTCGCCAGAAACGGCTCTCCACCTACGATGCGGTGCTACCAAGGATTGGTGCCTCCATAACCTATTTTGGAACGGCAGTAGTTCGCCAGTTTGAACAGATGGATGTTTTCTGCGCCAATTCTTCAGCAAGCATATCAAATTCCAGGGACAAACTTCGCAGCCTCCAGATCCTTAGCCGGCACCACATAGGCATCCCCCAGACCACCTTTGTTCGAGACAAAAGAGATGTACTTGCGGCGATTGAGAGGGTTGGCGGAGCCCCGGTCATTATCAAGCTCATCGAGGGAACCCAGGGGATTGGGGTCCTTCTGGCAGAATCGGTGACATCTGCCGAAGCTATCATTGAGCTTCTCCAGAGCCAGAAGCAGAGCGTTCTGATCCAGAAATTTGTAGCTGAAAGCAAGGGAAGGGACATCAGGGCCTTTGTGGTAGGCGATCAGGTAGTGGGTGCGATGCGCCGCATTGCCCAGGGCCAGGAGTTTCGCAGCAACCTCCACCGGGGAGGCCTTACCGAGCCCGTCTCCCTGGATGCGCTGTACCGTGAAACCGCCGTCCGGGCGGCCCAGATCATGGGACTGAGGGTGGCAGGCGTTGATCTTCTCGAGGGGAAAGACGGCCCCCAAGTGGTGGAGGTCAACTCTTCTCCCGGGCTTGAGGGAATCGAGGCATGCACCCAGCTTGACATTGCAGGCTCCATCATCGACTACATTGCAGCCCAGATAAACTTTCCAGAAATAGATCTGCGCCAGAGGCTCACCGTAAGCCGGGGTTATGGAGTGGCAGAGATATACATTCCAAGCGGATCTGAATACATCGGCAAAACCATCCAGGAATCCAGAATACGGGATAAGGACATCACAGTTCTGACACTCTACCGTGGAACAAGCGTCATCCCTAATCCTCGATCCAACAGACAGTTTCAAGCAGGCGACCGGATTCTCTGCTTTGGCAAGTTAGACCTCATGCGGGTCCTTATCCCTGCAAAAGTTCGCCGCAAACGCCGTCCAACGGTGAAGGACCTGCCCGAGCTGCCCGTGGCAGACGAGGTCTCTAAAGAGGAAAAATCAACCCCTCCCGCCATATCTCCACAAACGACACAGGACGATACACAAGAGAATTGACCAGCAAATGACAGGCCCCAAAATCACTTTATAATTTTCACAATTTCCCTGAACGCCTCACCCCTGGCCATTTTCATCAACTCAAACAGAATCATCTCACAGCTGGTTGCAAGGCCGCCTGCGTCCAGAATACGTTGAATCCCAAGCTCCTTGTTGGCCCTGGTTCGTGAAGATACGCAATCTGTAACGATCTGAACCTCACACCCCCGTTGGATGATGTCCCGGCCTGTCTGGTACACGCAGATATGGGACTCTATACCGGTGAGAAGCACCTGATCCCGGCCCAGGGCTTCAAAGCGCTCGGCAAATTCAGGATTCAAAAGGGCGCTGAAGGTCTCTTTTGCTATGGGAGCCTGGCCCTTTGTGCCCTCTATAATCTCTGCTATCTCCGGGGTGGTCCTGCCAAGCTTTTCCGGAATCTGTTCCATCCAGATTACCGGTATGTCGAGGATTTTTACTGCCTTTAATAAATTCTGGAGACTTTTGAACAGTTCGTCCCTGTCATGCATCATCTCGGCAAGCCTGCCCTGAACGTCAATGAGCAGCAAAACTGTACGATCGATTTCAAACATAATATCCTCCTCAGATTTATAAAACCTTGAGAGTTCCCCTGATTTGGGATAGTCGCTCAATATTTTTCCGTTCCATGAACTTTCTGATCCCCCTTACGATCCGCAGGGGAGCATCAGGATCGGCCAGGGTTGCCGTCCCCACCTGAACGGCGGTCGCTCCTGCAATAATGAATTCAAGGGCATCGCTTGCAGTCATTATGCCTCCGATTCCGATAACCGGAACCTTTACAACGCCTGCCACCTGCCACACCATTCTCAAGGCAACGGGCTTAATGGCGGGGCCTGAAAGACCGCCCGTGACATTTGCAAGCATAGGAGCTGCAGTTTCACTATCAATGGCAAGCCCTGTCAAGGTGTTGATCAATGAGATGGAATCGGCCCCGGCCCTTTCCACGGCAAGGGCAATGGCTGTGATGTCGGTAACGTTGGGGCTCAGCTTTACCATCACATGCCTTGAGAAGGATCGCCTGACACCCTGGACAACCTTAAACGCAGCCTCAGGATCAACCCCGAAGGCTGACCCGCCTGCTGCGACATTGGGACAGGAGATGTTAACTTCAACACCAGTTATACCCGAAAGGCCGTCGATGACTGCGGCAAGCTCTGCATACTCTTCGACTGTTTTTCCGTAAATATTGACAAATACGGGACAGGCTAAGCCCTGAAGAAAGGGAAGCTTATCAGTTATGAACCGTTCAACCCCCACGTTTTCAAGTCCCACAGCATTCAACAGACCGCCATGGGTTTCAACCACCCTTGGCATGGGGTTCCCGACACTCGGCTTTAAAGACAATCCCTTGACCACAACGGCACCAAGGGCATCAAGGTCCATGAAGTCCCTGTACTCTGCCGCATATCCAAAGGTCCCGGATGCGGTGATCACGGGATTTTCAAGGTGTACTCCACCAATATCGACGCCTGTATCCATTCTTCTCCTCGTTTGTTTTATCCTGCCAGGTTCTATATAATGCCAGCCATGGAGGCCTCGATCCACCCCTCCTTATGCTTTGAAAACGAAATTCTCAGGAATCCCTTCTCCGCTCTTTTCACCCTCACCTTTGTTCCGGGGTGGAGGAAAAAAAGTTCGGTTGAATCAACCGAATAACCAGACCTTACCGGAACCTGGTCGGCAAGGATAATCGCATGGGATTGTGAATATCGGTCATGGTAGTTGAATGCCGCTGTGGCAATTACCACAAGTGATAAAATAAACAGGATGGAACCCGCAAGGGTAAACACCTTTTTTCTGAAAAAAATCCGAACCCCGGCATGGAGGGCAAAGCAGAACCACAGGAAAACAGCGGCAAACTCCACAGTCCCCGGCGACAGATAATTATCCCAGAAGAAGACAATCTCCAGGATCTCAATATTTTTTTCCGCAGGGACATCTTTGACAAGGCCCAGTGCATGGTCAAAGTTGTATCTAAGGTCAGGATCACGGGGAATCAATTTCTGTGCCCTCTCATACCAGAGGATGGCCCTGCCAAGATCTCCCGCCTTGAGAAAAGAGTTGCCGATATTGTAGTACAATCCGCCGTTCCTGACTCCTTCTGCTGCGATCTGTTCAAACCTTGCTGCGGCATCCTGAAATTGTCCCGCCCTGTAAAGGGTAATGGCCCCGTGAAACCCCTCCACAGACCCTTCAACTGAAATATCGGCTGAATCATCGGCCCGGACTTTACCCGGCATGGCGGCAAAGAGACATAAAAAAGCAACAGACAGGGTAAGGATAAAACGCTCCGCCCGTCGAACAAGATCCTTTTTCAGACTTGAATCAAACAGTGCATTGCCGTACCGGGCAGATTCAATTTCGTTGAGCATGGCAACGGCCTCCTGGATCTGCTGCTCCCCAAAACCTGCTTCTGACAGAATCCCATTGATTTCCCCGGCAGTGATGGTCTCGCCTGGCATGTTCCCCTTTGACCTCACCTTTGCAACAAGGGCCGTGTAAAGATTTCGAAGCAGCTCCTGATCGGGCAGATTCCTCTTCCCGGTAGCCTTAAGCGCCTGGCCTGCCCTTTTTTCCATGAGCCTGGCAAAAGACTCCTCACGTTTGAACAAATGCCTTGCAGCCCCGACAAAAAACAGGAAAAAAAAGGGCAGACAGAGCAGCAGGACAAAAAGCCCCGGACCAATTGAACGGTGGTCAACAAGCACCCCTGCCCCCTCTTTCAGGGCAAGAATATCATCACTGACCATTTCAACAACCTTCTTTTTAACCTCTTCCTGAGCTTCAGGGGAATAAGTTACCGGGGCGTTTTCCCTGGCAGAAGGTTCAACAGCAAGGGCGAGACGGGGTGTTGAAAGAGTCTCATATTTTTGGGTGTCTGTGTTAAAATATGTGAGTTGAAGCGGCTCAACAAAGAACTCGCCCGGCTCCATTGGCACAATAGCCCGCTTGAATGTCCTCTCCCCCCTATAACCCTCCCTGGTAAGGGTGATCTTCTCCTGGGGAGTATCCTCATAAATCTTGAAAGAACCTGGAAAATCCACCTCAGGAATTGCAGCATCCATGACATTTCCCGTTCCAGAGACAGTCACCGTAAGGGTGACTGAATCACCCGCCTTAACAGACTCACGGTCAAGTCCGGCCCCAAGGCTGAAATGGCCCACAAGCCCTGAAAAGCGCACACCCTGTTCAAGGGCAGGCAGGGGCTTGATTTTTACCTTAAACGACTCGGTTGCAAACCGCCGGGTCTCATGGCGGCCCATGGAGAAAAGGCGATTGCCGAAGAAAGGATCGCCAAACGAGGCGTTGGAGTCGCCAACCGGTATATCACAGGTGACAATGGAAGGTTCTACCTCGATAATACCCGGTTCGATAATACCGGCCTCATTGATTTCCGGCCCATTGGTTCCAGATTCAAACCCGCCTGGATTTTCAGCAACCAGAACATAGGAAAGTTCCGTAACCGTGTAGGGTCTCCCGTTAACGGTTTCGCTGAAGCTCTCCTGCTCCGGGGCCTGTTTGACTGAAAATCCGTTGAACTTGGGAAGGGCGAGCTGGGGGTTGGTCACCTGCACGGCCCTGTAGAGCCTGAAGGTGTAAATTGCCTGCTGGCCGGGCACCAGGGTTGTCTCTGAGAGGGAGGCACGTGCAAAGACGTCCCTGTCAGAATCCTTGTCCACCGGGCCCTCGACGACCTCAACCCTTATCTCCCCGGTGTAGGCGATCTCCCCGTCAAGGGTGACCGGAAGGGGGGGAATGGTTAAAAGTCCGGGGCGGTCGGGCATGAGCAGGTATTCATGGGTCACGCTCTTTGAATACGCACCGTTGATGATGCTGACGCTTGTGCTGGTCCCCCTTGGAACGACATCCCACCCCTTTATCACAGAGGTATCCACAAGGGCGTCTCCTCCCTTGACAACCACGGTAAGGGAAAGAGAATGGTCCAGGGAGATCCGGTTCCTATCAACCCTTGCCTCTGCAGAAAGCCCAAACACAGGGGCAGGAACAATCAGCAGCAGCATAACAAATAAAAGCTGTTGTCCTATACTCATTCTGCACCGGTTTTTATTTATTGGCTGAAACATTCCATACAATCCTTGTTTACCAGTCCTTGAGAACCTTACCTTTGCCGTAAGCCGGCATCATGGCCCGTCCCGGTTTATCCTTGAGGCGGTTCAGCATGGGGTCATTGAAACCCTTGCCGTTTTGTTCAGGAGTTTCATCTTTATTTGCCTGGCCCTGATTCTCCTGGAGATCGCTCCCCTGCTCATTATTCTCCTGCTCGTTATTTTGCTGGGTTTCCTGATCTTGATTTTCATTCTGCTGATCTTGAGGCTGGGACTCCTTGTTTTCCTTATTTATGTTCTGATTTTTTTTATCTTCCGAATCGTGGTTCTGGCCTTCCTCCTTGTTCTGGCCCTCCTCCTTGTTCTGATTCTCCTGGCCTTGCTGGTCCTGTTCCTCCTGATCATTTTTCTTCTGGTCTTGCTTCTGTTTTTCCTGCTCCTGCTCCTGTTTCTCCTGCTCTTCAAGTTTTTTCTTTACAAACTCAAGATTCTCCCTTGCCTCTTTGTCTTCGGGCGTAAGCTCTACAATTTCCTCATATGCATCAAGGGAACTTTTCAAATCACCCGAACGATACAGGGCATTGCCGAGATTATAAATAGCCTTGGATTTGAGATCTGGATCAGCGCTCTGTCTCGCCCTTGTAAAATTCTTGACAGCGGCATCAAAGTCCCCCTTTTTATAGGCTGCGCCACCTATGTTGTAGTAGAGTTCATCCATCTCCGGCCTGTCCAGCTGGGCATCTATGAAATGTTTTTCCGCCCCTTCATAATCACCGGACTCATAGGCTTGAATACCCTTTTTAACGCTTGACGAAACATGGGCCTCACAAACTCCGGGGCTCAGGGTTAAAAGAGGCAGCACAAGCAGAATAGAAAAGAAAATCCCCCTGGGGTTGCGGTCGAGCATCATCTCAATCATCAGGAGTATAATCCCTGGAAGGAGGAGCCATTGGTAACGGTTATACCACACCTTTTGCCTGCCGCTCTTGAGGGTCTTTTTCTCCATTCCCCCCTGGATTTCCTGATTATAGATTCTGTCAATATCCATGTCACCCGGGACAGACCGAACATAAACGCCTCCGGTCATGGCTGCTAACTTTTCGAGCCCGGGCTCATCCACCCGGGAGATGATGATCTTGCCCGATTCATCCTTTTTAAATCCGCCGTCACTGTCTGAAATCGGTGCACCCTCGGGACTTCCAACACCCATGCAGAAAATTTTAACACCCTGGGCCGCCGCCTTTTTTGCCATTTCAAAGGCATCACCCGTGGTGATCTCTCCGTCGGTGATAAGGATAATCGCCTTTTCCGAATCAACCCCCTGTTCAAACCCTGCAAGGGCGGTTTTAATGGCGCCACCTAGATCGGTACCGCCCACGGGAAGATAATCCGGGTCAAGGACGTTTAAAAAAATATTAAAAGCCCCATGATCTAGGGTCAGGGGGCATTGGAGGATGGCTTTGCCGGCAAAAGCTACAAGTCCTGCCCTGTCAGATTGAATCATGCCCATGAGGTCCATGACCTCCCGTTTGGCCCGTTCAAGACGGGTGGGTTTGATATCCTGGGCAAGCATACTCCTTGAACAGTCAATGCAGACCATCAGGTCCACCCCTTTTTGTTCCACCGTCTGCCATCTAAACCCTGCAAGGGGACCTGCCATGGCTCCAACAAGGCAGAAAAGGGCCAGACTGATTAAAAACACCCTTGCCCACCTGAGTTTCGGATTTATGCCTGGAACGATTATTTCAAGGGCCTTTGAGGCTGCAAACCCGGCCAGAATTCCGGTCCTTTTAAGGTTGCCGTAAATCATGACTCCCACAAGCAGAACCACGACCCAGACAAGATAGAGCATATGGGGATTTGAAAGCTTCATCGTTAAATCTCAGGGAATCCTCAAAAGTCTGGTATTTGAAAGAACAATTAATAGGGAGAGCAGTGCAAGGGCCGTCCCTGCAAACCAGAGGTAGAGGTCATCATACTCGGCAAAGGCCTTGACCTCAACCTCAGTTTTTTCAAGGGAATCTATCATCCGATAGATTTGTTTCAGGGAATCGGTGTCCCGGGCTTCAAAGAACTCTCCCCCGGTCATGGCGGAAATCTCCCTTAATGCATCATAATCCATATCCACCATCTGGTAGACATAACGCTCACCAAACAGAGGGTCGTTCACAAGAAACGGGGCCTTGCCCTTCTGTCCAACCCCGATTGTATAGATCTTCACCCCCCTGGCCCGTGCAATCTGTGAGGCAGCCTCCGGGGTGATCTCACCGCTGTTGCTCTTACCGTCGGTGAGCAGAATCACAACGTTGGATTTACTCTCAACGTCCTCGAGACGTTTAAGGGAGATACCAATGGCATCTCCAATGGCCGTCTGCGGCCCTGCCGCACCGATGGTGAGGCGTGACAGAACAAAGGCGAGGGTATCGTAATCCCGGGTCAGGGGCAGCTGGGTAAATGCTTCCGATCCAAACACCACCATGCCGATCCTGTCATTGCTGCGCCCCATGACAAAATCTTTTATGACACTCTTGACCGCATCAAGGCGGTTGACAATGGATCCTTCAAGCTTGAAATCAAGGGCCGCCATGCTCCCGGAAAGATCCAGGGCAAGGATGATGTTTATACCATCGGTCTTGACGTTCATGCTTCTTGTTCCAAACTGGGGCCTTGCCAGGGCAATGATCAAAAGGATGAGGGCAGAGTACTTCACAAGGGGCAACGCCCTTGAAAGGATCAGGAACGGGGTCGTTGGGGGCGGCTTCAGCATGGTTAGATCAGAACTATTGACAGCGGCCGGCCTCGATCGTTCTGCCCGGAAAAGAACAACCAGAGGGATAAAGAGCAGCAGGGTAAGAAACCCCGGAGAGGCGAACTTAAACATGGTCCTCCCCTTTCATTTTATTATGATTCCCCTTTTCCCTGTTCTGTTCCTCACCGTTTTCACCGGACAGATTTTGATCTACAAGGGTGACAAAGGATCTGGCAAAGGACAGATGAACCTCCATGACAGAGGATGAAGGCGCCTCTCCTGCGTACTTGATCCTGTCTGAAAAGAGCAGAAATCCACGCATATCGGCGAACAGTTCCCTGTCAAGTTCAATTAGAACCTTGAGAGCTGGAATCAGCTCCTGTGTGTTCATTTCAGGGGCCTTGAAGTTAAATGTTTTGCCAAGGAACCGTTTGATTATTTCAGTCAGCCGGAAATAAAAAAGCCTTGGCTCTGCCGCCATAAGATCGTCCAGGAGATTCAACTCGTTGAGGGCCGCTTCAAGGGGAGGCAGGGGCGGGGGAAGCATGGGAAAGTTTGATTTCAGCGTCGACCTTTTACACCGGAAATAGCGCAGGGCAAAAAAAATGACAGCCGCCAGCACCACAAGGGCAAGGACAATCAGTGCGGCTTTTAAGAGTGCAGGGTCCATCCCCACCTGAACCGGGGGCCGTATATCGTGGATATCCTGCATCTATCGCATTCTCCGTTCCCTGCGCCTGAAGTAGAGCTGAAGGGTGTCTGACACGGATGCATCGGTTTTAAGCTCAATACAGTCAACCTTGATCCGCCTGAGATTATCAACGCTGCGCCCATGGATGGCAAGCCGCTGCTCCCTGTAGGCGTTCCTGGTCTTTTTATCAAACGCGTCAACAAGAACTGTCCTGCCGGTTTCGAGACAGGCCAGGGTCACGATTCCCCGGGAAGGCAGCTCAAAGTCACCGTCATCAAACAGGAGAATTGAAATCAGCTCGTGGCGCCGGGCAGCCCGTCTGAGGCTCCGATCAAAACCAGTGTCAAGAAAATCCGAGATCATGAAGGCTGTGGTTCTTTTTCTTGCCACTTTGGAGAAAAAATCCAGGGCCGAAGAAATGTCTGTCCCTCGGCCCTCTGGCACAAAGGTGAAGATCTCCTTGATCAGCCGCCACACATGGCCGGTCCCCTTTTGGGGCGGAATGTACTTTTCAACCCGGTCTGTAAAAAAAATAACACCCACCCGGTCGTTGTTCTTGATCGCAGAAAAGGCAAGAACCGAGGCCGCCTCTGCGGCCTTTTCAAGCTTGAGGCCGAAAAAAGTTCCAAACCCCTGGGAGGCGCTCATGTCAATGAGAAGCATCACAACACTCTCACGCTCTTCCCTGTAAAGCTTGATAAACGGACGTCCGAGCCTTGCAGAGACCTTCCAGTCAATGGATTTTATCTCATCCCCGGGTGTGTACTCCCTCACCTCCTCAAATTCCATGCCCGAACCCCGAAAAACCGATCTATACTGGCCGGCCATGGCCGTATTCACCGAACGTCGACTCTTGATGTGAATCCGACGTATCTTTTTTATTATCTCACCTGGAATCATGGAAACTTACGGAACCTCAACAAAATCAAAGACCGTCTTTATGATTTCATCGGTTGTGACATCCTCGGCCTCGGCCTCAAATGAAAGAATGATCCTGTGGCGAAGAACGTCGGGAGCTGCGATCTTGATATCCTGGGGAGTCACATAGCTCCTCCCCTGGAGAAAGGCCCTTACCCTTGCTGCCTGGGCCAGAAAAATAGTGGCCCTGGGGGATGCTCCGAATTCAACGTAATCGCCTATACTCATCCCGTATTTTTTAGGCTCTCTCGTGGCAAGAACAAGATCGACGATATACTCTTTAAGCTTATCATCAACGTATATCTGCCTTACCAGATCCGCCATAAGTTTGATGCGGGCCGGATCCATTACCGCCTCAACCGAATCTTCCTCCATAAAGCCCGATTTGTTAAGGATCTCAAGCTCCTGGTTCCTGTCTGGATAGTTGATTATAATTTTAAGCATGAACCTGTCCACCTGGGCTTCTGGAAGCTGATATGTCCCCTCCTGCTCAATGGGGTTCTGGGTGGCAAGAACCAGAAAAGGCCTGGGGAGCATGTAGGTGATGTCCCCAATGGTGACCTGATTTTCCTGCATGGCCTCTAAAAGGGCTGACTGAACCTTTGAGGGCGCCCTGTTGATCTCATCCGCAAGGATGATGTTGTTAAAGAGAGGACCCTTTCTCGTGACAAAGTCTCCGGTTTTAGGTCTGTAAATCTCCGTACCGATGAGGTCTGCCGGCAAAAGATCCGGCGTAAACTGGATGCGTTTGAACTGGGCCTGGATGGTTGAGGCAAGGGCCTTTACCGCACTTGTCTTGGCAAGGCCCGGAACTCCCTCGATGAGGATATGGCCGTTAGATAAAATCCCCGCCAGAAGCCCGTCCACAAGTTCGGTCTGGCCAACGATTTTTTTTGCCATCTCCTGTCGTATTCGATTGATGTATAAATGCTGCTCTTGAATCTCGTTGTTAAGACGTTCCATACTCCACAATCCCTGATGATATAGGCAGTTTTCCCTGCTTTGTAATTTTTAAAAATATAAATATATCAACGGTTCTACAGGTGTCAAGGAAGTTTAAAACGCCCCTGCCTTACACCACTGCCGATCGATCCGGGGCTAGGACAAGAATTCTCCTTGGGTGGATTGTCTTTAAAGGATGCTTTTCTCCTGGCAACCTTTTTTTCCCGCTTTAGCCCAGAAGCTGACGGGTATAAAGATTAGCCGTAATTCTTGTCAGCTTGATGATATGCTCCCGGATTAAATCTTTTTTCTTGAAGGGATGATTTCTAAAGGTCATGATAATGCCGGTTATGGAGGCAACAAAACATTGGGAATAAATCCTTGCATTTTCCTTTACCCCAAGACGCACAAGGAAATCGGCAAAACCGTCAAAAAAAATCTTGGTTACCGAGTCAAACTTGCCCATGGCAGGGTTTGCAAGGTTATCCTTGAGCATAAGATAGGTCATCATTTGAAAGGTTGATTCGTTCTCAAAAAGATGCTCCACAAACATTACTGCAAAATCTTCTATGGTTACGGGTTTATCCCCCTTTACCAGGGCCTTGAACTGGCTGCTGACCGAGGATATATCCTGGAGAAAAGCCTCGATAAAAAGGCTTTCCTGGCTTGGGAAATATCGATAAAGGGTTGCCGGAGAAACACCCGCCCCATCAGCCACATCCCGCATTCCAACTTCGTAAAACGGTTTTTTTACAAAAAGAGCCAGGGCAGATTCAATAATGATCTGCCTTCTGGCTGCCCGCTCCCTCTCCTTTAGTTCTGCAAACCTGGATTCTGTGCTCATTGAAACCCTCTTGCATCTCTTAGATGATGATCAGGTTTTAGGTTCTAAACCAAGAATAACGATATTTTAATAGAACACCTATCACTCTTTTTGTTTAGTAACAACAAAAAACTGGCCGCCACACCGGTCGACCCGTCTAATACCAGAGAATGACAATAACGTGGTCGGTTATCCTCAAGAAGAATCGCTGGTGCCACTTTTGAATTATTGACAGACTAATGGGAAAACTGATATGTTTCAGACGCATTAAAGAGAAAAAATATGCTTAATTTAAGGATGAAATCCAATGAACGATGACCCCAAAAAAAGGAATGTTTTTGACTTTGAACTGGGATACATCCAACAAAGCCCCTGTCTGACCTGCAAGAAGAGCAAAAACCTTCCGGAATGCCAGGAGGATTGTAAGCTGCTTGACAAGTTGCGAACCCTTCTCGCCCGTGGAATCTCCTGCCAGAGATCTACCTTCCGATAAAAGGTGTGTACAAATAATGTCCTCTTTTCCAGCCCAGGCAAACACGTCCCTTTTGAACCGGTATCTAACCCCTGAAATATTCAACGAGCTAAAATACTTACAGACAAAAACCGGATTCTCACTGAACCAGGCTATTGAATCCGGTCTTAAAAACCCAGATTCAACCATCGGAATCTATGCCGGTGATGCCGAATCCTACAGGCTTTTTTTTAAAATCTTCAAACCCGTCATTGAGACCTACCACAAGATTTCAATTGACCAGATACATCCATCGGACCTTAACCCCATGGATGATCGTCCAACTGCTCCATTGAGCCACGCAATTGTCTCCTACAGAATCCGCATTGCAAGGAACCTTAAACGCTTTGCATTCCCAACGCTCATGGATGACATGGATCGTGCAGGGGTTGAAGAGCTTGCGGTAAACGCACTGTTAAAGCTAAAAGGCGACCTCAAGGGAAGCTATATACCCCTTGGTGAATTAACCAAATCCCAAAGGGTTACCCTTGCCGCAGAGCACCTGCTATTTGGTCGTGGAGACAGATTTATGGAGGCCGCAGGAATCAACAGGAACTGGCCAGCCTCAAGGGGAATATTTATATCCGACGACCATCGATTTGCCGTCTGGATCAATGAGGAGGACCACCTAAGAATAATTTCCCTGGACAGGACCGGCACGCCCCGGACAACGGTCGGCATAACAAAGACTTACAACCGCCTTGCACGGGCCATGGCCCACCTTGAACAGAATTTAAAATTTGCCAGAGACCCCCTTCTTGGATACCTCACATCTTGCCCATCCAACCTTGGCACGGGGATGAGGGCCGGCGTTCACATTTGTCTGCCCGGCTTTAAAACCTGGGAAAAAGAGATCACCGAAACAGCCGACAAATATCAGCTCCAGATCCGAGGCACCCACGGGGAAAAGACAGAAATAAAAGACAACGTAGTGGACATCAGCAATCGTCAACGACTCGGAATAACCGAAAAAAAATGTATTGAGACTCTCGAACAGGGGCTTTGCGCAATCTTGGCTGATCAACGCTTCACCGGATAACGGATATCTAAGCCCTCACAAGGACCAGCAGATCAACCGACAGGGCACCGGCGTTAAGAAGAGTGGAAGCAGCCTCCCCTGACGTAGCTCCGGTGGTGTACACATCGTCGATGAGAAGGATGCGTTTCCCCTTGATTTTTTCAGATCCCTTTACGGTAAAGGCGTCCCTGAGATTTTTTAACCTATCCTTCCGGTCAAATCCTGTCTGGGAAGGGGTGTTTTTTGATCTTAAGAGAATCGTATTTGAAATCGACCAACCGGGACTTCTTCCGATTGCAGCGGACCACATCCCTGGAAAATCCCTGACCAGGAGATAGGCCTGATTGAACCCCCTCTGCCTGAGCCTGCGGGTGTGCAGAGGCACGGGAATGATGATATCAAGGGGCGGCGGTGAAGGGGAAGAAAAATGCTCCATAAAGGTGTGGAACATCAGCCGTCCCAGGGGTCGTGCCAGGCAGATTTTTTTTCCGTACTTGAACTGATGAACCAGATCCCTTAAAAGCAGCTCATGGCAGCCAAAGGCCCTGACCCTTCCGACTGTGGGACGACCCTTTTCGGCCGCCAGAATGCAGTCGGAGCAAAGATGGTTCTCACAGTCAGAAGTGGTGAAGGACTTGCCGCAGCTGATACAAAAGGGCGGGTGAATCGGTGTAAACCCCTTTTCAAGACACTTTGGACAGACTAACCTGGCAAGGGACGTATTAAAAAAAATCTTTACATCGTCAAAATCAGGTGGGGCGTCCAGGGTCTGGCGGATATAAACCCCGCATACCAGGCACTTGTCAGGGAAAAAGGCGCCTAATATTCTCCTTCCCAGACGTGCATAAGAACGAGCCAGAGTGCCAACTGTCAGACAACAAATCAGGGCATCTCGATCCTGGAAATATTTTCGCAGATAATTTGGCCAAAGGTTGAACATGGCACCTCCATGCAGCCTTCCATTCCCCGGGCAAGATCCGGCGTGGCACGTCCTGCACCAAGGGTGTGGGCAACCGAGCATCGGACCAGATCTGCGGCCCTGTTCCAGCCCATGTGATCGAACATCATGGCTCCGGAAAGGATTATCGAGCAGGGATTTGCCGCATCTTTTCCTGCAAGATCCGGGGCAGTTCCGTGGGTTGCCTCGAAAACTGCACAGCGATCCCCCACATTGGCACCCGGAGCGATTCCAAGGCCCCCCACCTGGGCCGCCAGGGCATCTGAGATGTAATCCCCGTTGAGATTCGGGGCCGCTATGACATCGAAATCCTCAGGTTTTAACAGCACCTCGGCAAAGACCATGTCGGCGATCCTGTCCCGAATAAGAACCTTCCCTGGAGGAAGAATGCCGTCATGTTTTTCAAACAGTGCCTGTTCAGTTATCACCCGATCTCCAAAATACTCCTGGGCCGCCTCATATCCCCATTGCCTGAACCCTCCCTCGGTAAACTTCATAATATTGCCCTTGTGCATGAGGGTCACGCTCTTAAGGCCATTATCCAAGGCATAGGCCACAGCCCTTCTCACGAGGCGCTTGGTCTTTTCAGGACAGATGGGTTTTATGCCTATGGCTGCGGTCGGGCAGACATCAGCTCCCATCTCCTGGTTCAAGAACCGTATGAGTTTTTCTGCCTCACTGGAATTGGACGCCCACTCGATACCGGCATAGAGGTCCTCGGTATTCTCCCGGAACACGGTAATATTGACACGCTCAGGATGCTTTACCGGGCTTTGAATCGGGGGAAAATAACGGATCGGCCGGATGCAGGCGTAGAGATCCAGGTGTTGGCGGATCTTGACGTTCAGGCTTCTCATGCCCCTGCCCACAGGGGTTGCAAGGGGGCCCTTGATGGCCACCCTATGGGCCTCAATGGTGTTGAGGGTTTCGTCTGAGAGCCATTCACCAGTCTCATTAAAACCCTTGATTCCCGCAGGAAGGTTTAACCATAGAATCTTTTTTTCACCGTTATAGGCCCTTTTGACGGCCGCATCAAATACGGGCTGTGCCGCCCGCCAGATATCGGGGCCGATGCCGTCCCCCTCGATAAAGGGAATCTCAACTACATCCGGCACATGAAGCACAGAATCATCATCAATGGAAATAAAGTTGGTCATGCAAACTCCTAAGGTTTATCAATTCAGCTGACGCTGGCGAAGGGCCTCATACATGGCTATTCCGCCTGCAACCGATGCATTAAGGGATGTCACACCTGCCTTTATGGGCAGGGAAACGAGAAAATCACACTCTTTTTTCACCAGGGGCCGAATACCCCTGTGTTCGCCCCCCACCACAAGTACAAGGTTGCCTTTAAGATCTGCCTCAAAAAGCGGGGTTTCACCCTGGCCATCCAGGCCTGCGACCCAGAAACCAAGTGTCTTTAACTGCCGCAGGAGACTGGCTGTGTTGGTAATAAGTGAAATATCGGCATGCTCCATAGCACCTGCCGAGGCCCGGGAAACCGCTGGAGAGGGTGAAGCGCTCCTCTCCTTTGGTATCATGATATAATCAACACCCGCACAGACTGCGGTCCGGATCAATGCCCCCAGGTTTTGGGGATCTTCAAGGGTTTCAATCACCAGAACGAAACGATCGGAAACTCTCTCCGGCATCTCCTTGACAATGCCCTCGGCCCGGACCATTGCAAACGACGAGACCCTTGCCGCCACTCCCTGGTGGCGTGCATTTTCAGTTATGGAATCAAGGCTATCAGCATCGGTGATCTCCACAGGGATTGCACGTTCCCGTGCACACTCTAAAATTTCGGCAAGCCTTGGCTTTGAGCGTTCCTTTGAAACGAGTATGGCGTAAACCTTTCTCTTACCTGCCCGCAGGGCTTCACGAACCGGATGAATCCCGCAAAGAATCTCTTCCGTCGGTTTAATTTTACTCATGCAAGCTCCCCCTCAAAGATGGCTTTTAAAGTTTCGATGCTTATGGCAAGGTCATCATTAACTATAACATGGGTGTACCAATCCCGCTGCATGATCTCCTGTTCAGCATTTTCCAGACGCTGGCGGATCACCTCTTCTGAATCTGTACCCCGACCTCTTAAACGACGTTCAAGGGTCACTAAATCAGGGGCCATGATGAAAACAGTCACAGCCCCTGGAAAGGCCGCGACTATCTGTTTTGCACCCTGGACATCAATATCCAGAATAAGACTTCCACCCTTTTCCAGGGTAGAGTTAACGAAACTGCGACTTGTACCATAATAGTTGCCGTGGACCAATGCCCACTCAACCCAGAGAGCCCTTTCAATTCCGGACTCAAAGCTTTGGCGATCTATAAAAAAATAATCCCGGCCATGGACCTCACCCTTTCGGGGGGCCCTTGTGGTGTGGGAGACAGAAAAAGAAAGCTGTGAAAATCTTTCAAGCATCTCTTTACAAAGGGTTGTCTTGCCTGCACCTGAAGGGGCTGACAGAACGAATAGTTTTCCCGGTTTTTTGCTCTCTTTAAAATTTTTCACCTGCTACTCATTTTCCTTCAAAACTGAAAACCGCTGGGAAATGGTCTCCGCCTGTATGGAAGATAGAATAACATGATTGCTTTCGGTCACGATCACCGCCCTTGTTTTTCTACCGTGGGTTACGTCGATCAGTCGGTTATCACTTTTAGCCTCATCCTTTAACCGTTTCATGGGCGACGAATTCGGGGTGAGGATGGCCACCACCTTTTCCGCAACAACGGTATTGCCAAACCCTATGTTCAAAAGAACCTGTTCCATTTGATCTCCTGATTTGTTACAAAAAACAGCTTTTAGCTAAAAGCTAACTATTATCGTGTTTCGTTCTTCGTTGTAGCCGAATATCATCCCTCACTCCGACCGTGCCGGTTATTCTATATTTTGAACCTGCTCCCTTATCTTCTCAAGTTCAGACTTTAAATTGACAACCCTGTGGGAGAGATCTGCCTGGCTGGACTTTGACCCCATTGTATTGAACTCCCGGTTGAACTCCTGGATCAAGAAGTTGAGCTTTCTGCCTGCAGGTTCGCCGGACGACAGAATCTGCCTGAACAGGCGGATGTGGCTTTGTGCCCTGACTATCTCTTCGGAGATATCACTCTTGTCGGCAAGGATGGCCACTTCCTGGCTGAGGCGCACAGGATCAAGGGCTTCCATGCCCGCCGTCAGATTAGAGAGCCGCTCCATTAATTTTTGCCGATAAATTTCAGGAAGTCCAAGGGCATCAGTCTCAATGGTCGCAATTTCGGTCTCTATAAACGCCATTCTGCCCTCAAGATCGGCTGCAAGATTCGCCCCCTCAGCGCTTCTCATGGCTTCAAGCAGCCCAAGGGCATCGGTAACCGATGCTGAGACGACCTGCCACAACAGATCGGAATCAGGCTCTTTTTCCCCGTCTTGAATCATGTCCCGGCCGGAAAGAACCTGATCAAGGGTTATGTCTCCGGAAAGGGCAAGGCGGTCTTTAATATGGGACAGAGCCTTAAAGTAGGCAAGGGCCCTTTGTTCATCAACCAGAAAATCTATTGAGGATTCAGACTCATCCTTTACGGCGAGTCTCATTTCCACCCGCCCCCTGGAGAGATGCTCTGCAACCATCTTTTTTAAGCCATCTTCAAATCGACGGCAAAATGGTGGCAGATAGAGTGCCACATCAAGATTCTTGCTGTTGTAGGAACGAATCTCCACCTCGGCTCTGATATTATTTTGGGTATGTGCGGCCTCTGAATAGGCCGTCATGCTCTTAATCATCTAAGGTTTCTCTCTTTTTTTTAAAATCAAGGCAGTATTTTGACCGGGCAATTTCAAGGAAGCCCTTGATGTCGTCCCCCCTGTAATCGGGATAGGTCCAGTCAAGATCTGTGAACTTTCCCTTTTTATACATCAGGGTCAAATCCGCATATATTCCCCTGCCGATGTAGACCCTGTGGGCAAAATCCTTGCCGGTTGCAAGGATAAACCTTGATTTGACAAGGTAGCCGGGATCTATGTTCACGGCTCTTTTCCCATTATTCGTCCATGCGGCTTCAATTTCGTTGGTCGCAATCTTGATATCTGCCAGATCTCCCTGCTCGACAAGATCCTTAAACACGGCCACCCGCCGGAAAAGGGAAGATCCCATCTCCCT
>Ga0265295_1002260_pt1 | contig 31170 bp, 26 predicted proteins | sample Munlansysbiofilm_FD_192503 | JGI IMG/M metagenome (GOLD analysis project Ga0265295, IMG submission 192503) | Leachate microbial communities from a municipal landfill in Southern Ontario, Canada - Methane capture system biofilm | ecosystem: Engineered > Solid waste > Landfill > Unclassified ... | reverse complement strand
TATTTTGAAAAATTGGGGAAAGATCCATCAAAGTGGGGTAAACCCTTTAAATCACTTCTTGGTGCTTATGAAATCCAAAAAGCTTTTGGGCTTGCTGCGATTGGTGGAAAAGATTCAATGAGTGGTACATTTGAAGAACTTCATGTTCCACCAACACTTATCAGCTTTGCGTTTTCTAAAGATAATGTTAAACATATCATTTCAAATGCGTTTGTTTCTCAAAATGCTTATCTCTATCTGGCAAAACACCAAGTCAAAGATCATGACATACCCAATCATTTACAATTAAAATCCTTATATACATTCATTCATCAATATATCAAAAATAAAACGATTGTATCTGCTTATGCTCTTTCGTTTGGAGGCTTAAGTGAAGCGCTTATTAAAGCTTCCTTTGGTAATCATATCGGATGTGAAGTTTCAACAACTCTTCCTCTTTTTGATTTGGATTATGGTTCGATTTTAGTTGAGAGTTTAGAAATGATTACACATGATGACTTCATCTATTTAGGAAAAACTCATGAGAAACCATGGATTAAAATCAACGACACTACGCTTGTAATTGATGAAGCCTTATATAAAAACGAACAAAAATTGTCTGAACTTTATCCTATCGTTCATGAACAACATCCTTCAATACCATTTGAAGATCTTCCTCTTGAGAACGCCTATCACATACCTCAGCATACAGTTGTAGAAAAAGTGACTATCTTATTACCTATTTTTCCTGGAACAAATTGTGAATACGATAGTGAAAAAGCATTTATCGATGCCGGTGCTGTAGTAGAATCATTTGTTTTCTGTAATCAAACACCTTATGATGTCCAAACATCGATTGCACTTTTTGCACACCACATTGATCACTGTCATATTCTCATGTTAAGTGGTGGTTTTAGCAGTGGTGATGAACCGGATGGTAGTGGAAAATATATCGCTAACGTTCTAAAACATCCAACGATTAAAGATGCTATTCATCGTTTAAAGCAGCGTAAAGGCTTAATATTGGGTATTTGTAATGGTTTCCAAGCCCTCATCAAATCAGGACTTCTTCCTTATGGAGACATGACGTCACTTAATGAAAATTCACCCAACTTACATAAAAACCTCATCAAACGTCACGTTTCAAAAATGGTTAAGACAAAAGTGACTTCATCAGCGAGTCCTTGGCTTGTCGGTATGAAAAACGAGGTTTATGATGTTCCCATTTCACATGGTGAAGGACGATTGACAGTTTCTCTAGATGATTTGAACAATCTGATCAATCATCATCAAATCGCTTTTCAATATGTTGATGAGCATCATAACCCAACATACAATCCAAACCATAATCCTAATGGATCAACGTACGCGATTGAAGGTATCATTTCAGAAGATGGATTGATATTAGGTAAAATGGGTCACAGTGAAAGAGTTCACGCTGATTTATATAAGAATTTTAAACCTATTCAAAAACAAAACATTTTTATAAACGCAGTAAATTATTTTAAACAAAGGGGTACTGACCATGAATCTTCTCTATGAAGGAAAAGCTAAAAAAATATACCAAGCAGAAAACGATAACGAAATTATCGTTTACTACAAAGATGATGCGACTGCATTTAATGGCATCAAAAAAGCTCAAATCACATCAAAGGGTGAATTAAACAATGCCATTTCAACACTCATTTTTACTTATCTAACTGAACATAACATTCCGAATCACTTTATCAAACAACTATCCATTAGGGAACAATTATGTAAAAAAGTTGATATCATTCCACTTGAGGTTATTGTTCGAAATATTGTAGCCGGTTCACTTGCTAAGCGTCTTCAAATTGAAGAAGGTACAAAAATTGAACATCCGGTTTATGAGATTTGTTATAAGAACGATGAATTAGGTGATCCTTTAATCAACGATCATCATGCAGTTATGTTGAAACTTGCGACCTATCAAGAACTTAATCACATTTATCAATTAACCCAAGAAATCAATCAGTTGCTTATTTCATTTTTCAAACGTGTCGGTATTATCCTTGTTGATTTTAAAATTGAGTTTGGAAAAGACCATCTTGGAAACATCATTCTTGCTGATGAAGTCAGTCCTGATACATGTCGTCTATGGGATGAAAAAACACATGAGAAATTGGACAAAGACCGCTTCCGTCGTGATTTAGGTAGTATCAAAGAAGCTTATGAAGAAATATTTAATCGGATTAAATCATGAAACGCATTAAAAAAGATTATCTATTTGACGATCATCCCAAAGAGGAATGCGGTGTCTTCGGTGTCATCAATGTCGATAACGCAAGTGAGGTGATGTACTACGGTCTTCATGCACTTCAACATCGTGGTCAAGAAGGTGCTGGGATTATCTCAGTAGACAGCAACCAATTTTATCGCGTTAAAGGGCAAGGTCTCGTCACTGAAGTCTTTAATGAACAAAATATGCAATCCTTAAAGGGGAGTGCAGCAATCGGTCATGTTCGCTATTCAACAAGTGGAGGAAGCTTATTAGAAAATGTGCAACCTTTCTTATTTCGTCATAGCACCGGTGATTTTGCACTATGCCATAATGGAAATCTTGTGAATTCTCATCATTTACGCATTTCACTAGAACGCGAAGGTTCCATATTTCAAACGACTTCAGATAGTGAAATATTTGCACATCTCATCAAAAAAGATCATCAAAAAAATCGACTAGAAGCTATTAAAGAAGCGCTTAATAAGATAGAGGGTGCTTTCGCTTTTTTAGCATTAACCAAAGATAAACTTTATATCATGCGCGATAAGAATAGCTTGCGTCCTTTATCCTTAGGAAAATTAAATGGCGGTTATGTTGTTAGCAGTGAAACATGTGCACTTGATATCGTAGGGGCAACATTTATCCGCGATATCAAACCTGGTGAAATTCTGATCATTGATAAAAACAATGACATGGTTCAAGATTTTTATGCTGAAAAAACATACCACAATCTTTGTGCGATGGAATATATCTATTTTTCAAGACCTGATTCAGTTATTGAAGGCATCAATGTTCACGCTTCTAGAAAAGAGGCGGGCAAAATTTTAGCTAAAGAAGCTCCAGTTGAAGCGGATATTGTCGTGGGTGTTCCCGATTCATCAATCTCAGCAGCCACAGGCTATTCAGAAGCTATGAATATACCTTACGAAATGGGATTAATTAAAAATAAATATGTTGGTAGAACATTCATTCAACCTTCTCAAAGCATGCGAGAAAAGGGTGTAAAAATGAAACTTTCTCCACTGAAAAGCATCGTTGATGGCAAAAGAGTTGTCTTAATTGATGATTCAATTGTAAGAGGTACAACGTCAAAGAAGATTATCAAAATGCTTCGTGAAGCAGGAGCAACAGAAATTCATATGCGCGTCGCATCTCCTCCGATCACACATCCTTGTTTTTATGGGGTCGATACATCAACCTATGAGGAGTTGATTGCTGCTAAGAGGTCAATAGATGAGCTAAAAGAGTACATCGACGCAGATTCACTAGCTTTTTTATCGATTGAAGGTTTATATCAAGCAACACAAAAAAAGAAATTATGTACATCCTGTTTTACAGGAAAATATCCAACCTATCTCTATAAAGATTTAAAAGATGCGAATAAGGATGATAAATTCTAGGAGGACAAAATGAGTCAAGCATATACAAAATCTGGTGTATCTCTCGATCGCGGTTATGAAGCTGTCAATCGTATGAAAAAGCATATTGAAAAGACCAAAACGAAAGGCGTTATCGATACCATTGGTGGTTTTGGTGGTTTGTTTGATTTATCAGAGTTTCATATCAAAGAACCTGTTTTGGTAAGTGGAACAGATGGCGTAGGGACAAAACTCTTGATTGCTCAAATGATGAACAAACATGATACCATCGGCATTGATTTGGTTGCTATGTGCGTCAATGATATTATCACGATCGGTGCAAAACCTCTTTTCTTCTTAGATTATATTGCTACTCAACAAATTGATCCCATACATATCGAATCTTTAATTAAAGGAATCACAGACGGTTGTATCATGTCAAATTGTGCCTTGATTGGTGGCGAAACCGCTGAAATGAATGATTTATACCAAAAAGGAGACTATGATCTCGCTGGTTATGTAACTGGTGTTGTTGAAAAATCAAAGATGATTAGAAAAGAAAACGTCAAAGAAGGCGACATACTGATCGGTTTAAAATCAAGCGGTATTCATTCAAATGGTTACTCTCTTGTTAGAAAAATCTTTTTTAAAGATCATCATTATGACATCACTCATCAATTTGATGAGTTATCGATGACACTTGGTGAAGAACTTTTAATACCTACAAAAATCTACGTTGAAGAAATCGTTAATTTAGTTGAAAAAGTCAAAGTGAAAGGCATAGCCCATATCACAGGTGGTGGATTTATTGAAAATATTCCAAGGATGTTACCAGATGGTTTAGGCGTTGAAATAGATGAAAAATCTCTTCCCAAATTACCTATTTTTGATGTCCTCGAAACATGTGGTGCTATCGATCATATGGATATGTATAACATCTTTAATATGGGAATTGGTATGGTCGTTGTCGTTAGTCCAAACGATGTTGTTCAATCGTTAGACATATTAAAAGATCATGATTCTCGGGTTATTGGTCTTGTTAATACATCAGGTCGTGTGGTGATTAAACCTTGAAGAATGTTGCAGTTTTCGCCAGTGGATTTGGATCTAATTTCATCAAAATTCATCAAAACATTGAAAAGGGGATTATTCCAGCAAAGCTAGCTTTATTTGTTAGTGATCAAAAAGATGCACCATCAGTTAGCTATGCTATCAATCAAAAGATACCCTTCTATGTTTTTTGTGCTAAAGATTTTACTGATAAGAGAGTCTATGAATTACATATTTTAGAGCATTTGAGAAAACAACATGTTGATCTTATTATTTTGGCTGGTTATATGCGGATTATTGGTAAGACATTACTCGATGCATATCCTAATAAAATCATTAACATTCATCCTAGTTTACTTCCCATGTTCAAAGGAAAACATGCGATTGAAAGAGCGTGGAACGCCAAAGAGAAAAAAACGGGTGTAACCATTCATTTTGTGGATGAAAAAATTGATCATGGAAAAATTATATTGCAGCAATCAATCGATATTAATCACTCTTCTATTGAAGAACTTACTGATAATATTCATAAAGTTGAACATGATTTATATACAAAAGCAATCTGTCACGTATTGGAGGATTTAAAATGAAAAGAGCACTAATCAGTGTGAGTGATAAAACGGGTATATTGGATATCGCACAATGTTTGGTATCTCATGGATACTCCCTCTTATCAACGGGTGGTACAAAAAAATATTTAGAAGAAAACAAGATTGATGTCACACAAGTAAGTTCTTATACTGGTTTTGATGAAATCTTGGATGGTCGTGTCAAAACACTTCATCCAAAAATTCATGCAGGATTGCTTGCTAAAAGAGATGAGATGAGTCATATGGACACCTTAAGGGTACATGAGATTGATCCTATTGATTTTTTAGTCGTCAATCTGTATCCTTTTGAAGAGACGATAAAAAAAGAAGATATTACAAAGGATGAAGCGATTGAACAAATCGATATTGGAGGACCTTCGATGTTAAGAAGTGCAGCCAAGAATTTTGATGCTGTAACTGTTATCACTGATGTAAAAGACTATGAACTTGTCATACGAGAACTTGACGCGTTTGGTCTAACATCACTTGATACAAGATCGTATTTGGCTCAAAAAGTTTTCGAACTAACCTCGCGTTATGATTTCGCCATAGCAACTTATCTTTTAAATAAGAAAAGAACACAACTCACTTTAACGCATGTCCAATCTTTACGCTACGGTGAAAACCCTCATCAACTTGCAGATCTTTATCAAACACATGATGATCTTTATTCAATTCTTCATGCAAATATTCTTCATGGAAAACAACTTTCATATAATAACATTCGGGATGCAAACGCAGCAATAAATATCTTATCTGAATTTAATGAACCCTGTGCTGTTGCACTCAAACATATGAATCCATGTGGTGTGGGTGTTGCCAGTTCTCTTGAAGAAGCCTTTGATAAAGCTTATCAATCTGATGATGTCAGCATCTTTGGTGGTATCGTTGCATTCAATAGAAAAGTTGATCTTTCTTTGGCGAAAAAATTAAACCAAATTTTCTTAGAAATCATCATTGCTCCCAGTTTTGAAAGTGATGCTTTAAATGTATTAATGAAGAAAAAAAATATCAGAATTTTAGAACTTGCTGTTACAGAATCTACAAACACAGAAAAACAATTAACGACAATCAACGGAGGTATGCTTATACAAGATGTTGATCATAAACATATAACAAAAGATGATTTAGTCTTTGTTACAAACGAAAAACCTTCAGAAGCGATGATTGACGAACTTCTATTTGCTTGGAATGTTGTTAAACATGTTAAGAGTAATGCGATAGTCTTATCAAAAAACAAACAGACTGTAGGCATAGGCGCTGGTCAAATGAACAGAGTTGGAGCATGTGAAATTGCGCTTAACTGGGCTAGTTCCCACGGGCATACCCACGATATATGTCTTGCATCTGATGCATTTTTTCCTTTCGATGATATTGTAAAACTTGCAAGTGAACATGGTGTCTCAGCTATTATCCAACCGGGTGGATCAATGAGAGATGAAGATTCCATTTCATTATGTAATCAACTTGGAATTCCAATGGTATTTACTGGAATTAGACACTTTAAACACTGATGAATATTCTCATATTAGGCCATGGTGGAAGAGAACATGCTCTCGTTGATATCATTAAAAAATCTTCCCACACTTCACAACTTTTTGTGCTTAATGGAAACCCCAGAATGAAAAAGGATGCCATCAACTTAACTGGACTAGAAACCAAAGAATCCATATTATCAATATGCAAAAATCATCACATTGATTTAGTCATACCTGGTGGTGAATCTTATCTATCAGATGGCATAACCGATGAACTCATATCCCATGGTATTACATGCTTTGGCCCTACTCAAAAAGCATCTTTCATCGAGTCATCTAAGGCATATGCTAAATTGATTATGGAGAAATATGATATTCCTACAGCTTCTTATCAAAAGTTTTATGATTCAAAAGATGCACTTTCTTATCTACATAAACTAACGCCACCTTATGTTATTAAATATGATGGATTAGCACTTGGAAAAGGTGTGACTGTAACATCAGACATTGATGAAGCTACACAAATTATTAAACTTTTCCTCGATAAAAAAATTTATGGAAATGATGGTGTGCTGATCGAAGAATTTTTATATGGTAAAGAGTATTCAATGATTGCAGCTGTTCATGAAAAGACGGTTGTTGCCTTACCTGTAGCACGAGATCATAAATCACGATATGATGATAATCAAGGCCCCAATACAGGCGGTATGGGTGCTTATTCTCCTGTTGATTTTGTGACAGAAGACACCTATAAATTATCTTTAGATATATTAAACAAATGTGCATTAGGTATGTATAATGAGAATAATGCTTTCACCGGTTTTCTTTATGGTGGTTTTATCTTGACGGAAAAAGGTCCTAAAGTCATTGAATTTAATTGTCGTTTAGGAGATCCAGAGGCTGAAGTTATCCTTCCTCGAATTAAGACAGATTTTGTGGAGTTGCTTCTTTCTGTTTTATCACATCAACCTATTTCACCGATCATTGATCCCGATTATCAACTCGGTGTTGTCATGGTGAGTGATGGGTATCCAAATGACTACAGAAAAGGGTATGACATACAGATTGATTCTTCTGTTGAACAAAATGTTTATCATATGGGTACAGCAGTTATTGATGATAAACTTGTTACACATGGAGGTCGCGTACTTCTTGTTAGAGGTACGGGGAAAACACTTTTAGATGCACATAAAGAAGTTTATAGAAAAATAGACAAAATTGTCTGTCATCATTTAAGATATCGCTACGATATCGGTAAATATAACTTATAATTGGCGTCCTTTCGTAGTGAAAGGACTTTTGTTTATACCGATAACATAGTATAATATTAGTTGGCATTTACTTGCCAAACCGAGGAGGTATCAACATGTACATTACAAAAAGCCTAAGCGATCAGCGCTAACTTGCCTTCGGTCTCGGATGAAACATTAATTCACGTTTTTTTCCTTGATCCTAGGCTTTCTTAAAGTCATTATGACATCATGACTGCACATCTTTGTGCACCGTTTGACTTATGCAGTCACAAAAAGAAAGAGGTATTTATGGATCAAGCATTACTCGTAGGTTTAGCCTACAAATCATCGGTTGAAGACACGATGAATTCACTGATTGAACTCGAGCACTTAGCGCTCGCAGTCAATATTCAAACAAAGGATAAAGTTATACAAAGCGCAAAAGAGATTATTCCAAGAACATATATCGGAACAGGTAAAGTACAAGAAATCAAAACGATGATCGAAGTACTCGATATCACCATTGTTATTTTTGATGATACATTGTCTCCTGCACAATTAAAAAATTTAGAAAAAGAGCTTGAAGTTCAAGTGATCGATCGAAGTTTTCTTATTCTATCTATATTTGCTGAACGTGCACACTCAAAAGAAGCGGTATTAGAAGTTGCATTAGCTCAAAAAATGTATTTATTACCTAGACTCATCGGTATGACAAGTTCACTTTCCAGACAAGGTGGTGGATCTTACAATGCTAAAGGCCCTGGTGAAACAAAGCTTGAACTTAACAGAAGACGTTTAGCACAAGAAATCACATTAATTAAGAGAGAACTTGAAAAGATAAAAGCTGAAAAGGATCTAACACGTAAGCAACGTATCAAGAATAGAATTCCTGTCGTTGCATTGGTTGGGTATACAAATGCAGGTAAATCATCCTTAATGAACTCTTTATCAAGAGCACTTCATCACGATTCAGAACCTGTATTTGAAAAAGATATGTTATTTGCTACCTTAGACACAAAGGCTAAAAGACTCCAAAAGGAAAACTATCCACCGTTCATCTTAATTGATACCGTTGGATTTGTCTCAAAACTTCCACATGAACTTATTCGAAGTTTTGAATCAACCTTAAGTGATGTCATCAGTGCAGACTTATTACTTCATATCGTCGATGGTGCTTACTTTGACCAAAAACAAATTGATACAACCAAAGAAGTATTAAAAGAAATTGGTGCAGACCATATCGAACGACTACTCGTTCTAACAAAAAAAGAAATCGCATTAAGCGTTCCTTCTATTGATGAAGATTATATTTATATATCAAATCGTACAGGTGAAAACATTGATTCTGTTATCCAAGCTATCTATGGTCACATCTACAAAGACAATTTGATTTATACGATTAAGATTCCTTTTGATCAGGGTCATATCTATTCAAAACTTAAAGAAAATAATACTATTCTTGAAACAAGATATGATGAAAATGGAACATATGTTAAAGTCATTTTAACACCAGATCAAGCCATTATGTATAACGCATATATTATGAATAAAAGCGCTTCATAAAGCGCTTTTATTTTTATATGTGTCTAAGAATTCTATGATAGCATCAGTTACTGGTTTAGGATTTGTAATCAGTTGGAAACGATCAGTATCCACATACTTTAGTCTAGGATTTGTCATCACATCAACGAGTGATTCGATCAATTCACTTCCACCCATTGGATCTTCATCATAACCATAAAAGATGAGCGAACGATAGTTTAAGTACTTAAAATCACTTTTATCAAACCGATAATTAGTTAATAAATCTTTGATGATTTCCATTTGTTGGCGTTCATTTGTTTCAGTATACTTGCTGATTAAAAGTTCAAATAATTCGATGATGTCATCATCGTTGATAGCTTCATTAATCTGATTGAGTAGTGCTTGTTTAATCGCATTTAGTGGCATAACTTTTCTTAGATTTTTGAGTTCTTCTATCGTATTTAAAACGCCTTCAATCACACTTTTTGAGATGTCATTATGTTTTTTTGGATGTGTGAGTGTATTGTAGAGAATGATCGCTTCTGTTTGACTTGCATGATCTCTAGCAAATGCTTGAGCAAGACCTCCACCATGACTCATCCCAAAGAGTGTAACCTTTTTAAAACCAAGTAATTTGATAAGATATGAAATAGAATCAATGATACGCTCAATTGATATTTTCATTGAGATGTCTTCAATTGTTAATACTTGTATATGTGGTGATAGCTGTTCTTGAAGTAAAAAATATGAATCGCTTGAAAACATACTGCTGCCAGAAAAGAGAATAAGTAGATGATCTCCTTCTCCAAATAAACGATATGAAAGAACGTCACCACGATAGTGAAAAGATTTTTTGGGATACTTTTTGATAAATGATTGATAATGATTGATTAAATCCATAATCTCACCGTTCCTCCCTTTTTAGTGTATTCATTTTGAGAAAATAAATCTCGTGTTACTAATAGCATTACTATTTTAAACTATTTTATAAAAAATGTACACAAATAAAACCTTTGTCACTTAATATACTCATGAACTATCTTTTTAATTGGTAACAATCTACAAATATCTTATAAGCATGAATAAAAAAGACTCCTTAGTTCAAGATGAGATATGATGATCATACCTTCTCTTTAACTTATGGGAGTCTGCTCATTACAATATGTCTTGTCACAACCAAGTTTGTGCCACTTTTGAGGTTGTCACAACCAAGTTTGCTATGTGATTAGTATGGAGTTTGTTTATATGCAAATGATATAACAACCCACTGTTCAAAAACCATACCAATCCACTTTTGGGTTTTCTATATTTGCTATCATTCACCTTTTAATCGTTTTGTTAGTGATTCTTCATCTTCCATAAAACCATTGGATGTTCTTTTAATCTATCTGCTATTGCTTTATCAAATAGTAGTTCTGGATTATATTTACCCTCATTAAAGGAATCTATGTATTTTTGTTCAGTTTCAGTTAACTCAAATAAGGTTCCAATAAATTGACTTACTGTTTGTTTAAAATCATCGATATCTATTGTTTCACCAACATGTAGCAGTGGAATAAGATTACGTTTTATTGCACTAAAAGACAGATTTTCCATGTTTTTCTTAAACTGATTCAATAAATCACCAAATGGTTGAAATTCATTTGACATCAAAAGATAAAATATGCTGCATTTTTTAAGTATATCTAACTCGTTGTCCAGTAGTATTTGATTGTTAATAAGTTGAAATACGTCGAACACATCTCTTGCAGTAGTTCTTCCTATTAATGCTGCTATCTTACTCCCATATAATTCAACCTTGTTAAGAGCTAAAATAGATTCATTATCTATTATTTTTGAGCTTAATTTATAGTTCACCGGTTCAAGAATCTGAATACGGTTTGAATAATTCAGTTCAATCTTTATGTTATCTCTACTTCCTGCTGCATTAGTATACTTTAGAAGATATGAATCAAGCGTAAAAGTAAATCTTGATTTCGGATCAATAGTATATCCATCTAGAGCAACAAAAGCACTAATGAGTTTTCTGTGTAGTTCCCTCATCTCCAACATTTCTTCTTTAGAGGAATTAAAATTAAAATTCATATCAATATCAACTGACAGTCTAGGAAAATCAAACAAACATAAATTAATTGCTGTCCCACCCTTTAGAACATATTTTCCTTTAAGTTCTTCATTTCCATTAAATAATGTTAGTAGTTCAGATAATCGCAATACTTTTTCTAAAGTGTCCCTATTAAATTTATTATATTGAGCAATGTTAGTTAAGTCTCTTAAATTATAGCTTCTCATCCTCATCCTCCACCAATAACTTGTTTAAATTATAACAATATAGATTCCATTCTTTGTAGTATTTGTTTAAACGATGCTTTTCGTTCGTGAAATACTTCACACTCTTAATACCTAGGGTTTTCATTTGATTTAGAATTGAATCATCAACCAGATATCCATCATTAAAATGCGATAGTACTAGTCCTACTTTATTAAAGAGAATCTTTTTATTCACAAATAATAAATATTCCATAATCTGTGATCCATTGATTACTGGGAGTGCAGATAAATTATAAATTAATTCTTCCATATCATCATACGATTTTACATCATCTATACAATCTACTATTGTTTTTGGTAGTGTGCTTACGCGTACACCATTAATAGTGTCTACGTACTTATCATTAGAAACATTTTTATACTTATATTCGTTATACTCAAATGAAAAATCATAAAATCTCTCTATACTAGCAGTTACAACTTCATTATAAACTTGATTATTATATCCATAGTATTCAAAGGCACTATGATGAGAAACATAAGAACTTTTTGTAATATTTGATGCTATTTCATACTTGCTAGGTATAACGCCAGTCGTTTCGAAACTCATAGTTACATATAAGTTTTTCTTAACTCTTTTTATGTAACCTTTTTTTAAATAATTTTGCAATGTTTCACGAGCCAAGTTTTCACTATTGGTTATTCCAACTACAAAGGAAAAATCAAACACTCTTTTCTCAGAAAATATTTCCATGTATTTCATAGATATCACTCCTCATATATATTTTACCTTATTTTGAATGTTATAACAAGTTTTTTTGTATTATCATTCAACTATTGTAAATTAATTATTGTATTTCTTGACAATAAGTTAAAGAAAAACCTGTTTTTGATGCATATAAAGTGCTATTAAAATGATTTTTGCAACGGTTTTTCTAATGTAATAAGAAATTCCGTTTCATTTGTATGAAATCTTTTAGAATCAAAATACATTCTTAATTATTAACAAAAAGAAAACACCCGTTAAACAGGTGTTAAACACATATGGCGGAAGAGATGGGATTCGAACCCACGTGTCCCTTTTGAGGACAACTGCATTTCGAGGGCAGCTCGTTACAACCACTTCGATACTCTTCCGTGTTTATGCATGATGTTCTTGAAAGAATTCATCGACATATTTTGCAAATTCATCTCTTGTTCTTGCTTGAGATAATTGTTTTCTTAATGTTGATGCATGTTCAATACCTTTTAAGTACCAAGGACCGTGACTTCTCATTTCGAGAACTGCGGTTCTTTCACCTTTTAATTCTACCAAAGAATCAAGATGTTGTAACATCATTTCCTTCAATTCTTGATGCGTTGGCTTTGGTGGCATGGTTCCATCTTTGAGGTATGCGTTGATTTCTCTAAAAATCCAGGGATTCCCAAGTGCTCCTCTGCCTATCATGACTGCATCACACCCTGTGTAATCCAGCATATATTTAGCTGAAGGTCCATCAATCACATCACCGTTACCTATAACAGGGATAGACACAGCTTCTTTTACAGCCTTAATCACATCTAAATCTGCATGACCTGAGTACCCTTGCGATCTCGTTCTTGCGTGAACGGTAATTGCACTGGCTCCAGCTTGTTCAATTTTTTTAGCAACCAAAACTGCGTTAACCGAGTGATGATCCCAACCAGATCTAATCTTTACAGTGACTGGTTTCGATACTTTTTTGACAATTTCGCTAACAATGTCATAAATTAAATCAGGATTTTTCATTAATGAAGCTCCCGCTTGTGCCTTAATGGCAACCTTGGGAACAGGACATCCCATATTGATATCGATGATGTCACAATTTGAGTTTTTATCGATATAAAGTGCTGCTTGAACCATGGTATCTAAATCTGAACCAAAGATTTGTTGTGCCATGGGTTTTTCAAAGTCAGTCATATATAAAAGCTTTTTTGTTTTTTCGTTATCATACATCAAGCCTTTATCGGAAACCATTTCAGCGAAAACTAACCCAGCACCAAAATCTCTCGTAAGTTTACGAAAGGGGGAATTGGATACACCTGCCATAGGTGCTAAAATAAGTTGGTTTTCAATCACTAAATTGCCAATTTTAAAGGCCATGTTTATCACCTGACTTATTGTATCACAAGTGATACTAACTTTCAATTATGGTACAATGTTTCATGGAGAGTGAACAACATGAATGATTATGCCATTAAAAGTTATGCTTATAACAAAGAAGTTAGAATCTATGTAGCTACATCAACGAATCTTGTTGAAGAAGCTAGAAAAATACATCAAACATGGCCAACTGCAACCGCTGCTTTTGGTCGTACATTAACCGTATCAGCCATGATGGGGTTAATGTATAAAGAAGAGGAAACAATTACAGTTCGTATTAAAGGAAATGGACCCATTGGTTCTATGCTTGTTGAAGCGAACGCTAAAGGTGAGGTACGTGGTGAGATTCAAAATCCTTTCGTCTACATCAAATATGAAAATGGTCCGAAAAAAGGTAAGTTGAATGTGGGAGCTGCGGTTGGTTCAGGATTTTTACACGTAACCAAAGATTTAAAGATGAAAGATTATTTTACTTCTTCATCTGAACTTCAATCTGGAGAAATTGGAGATGATTTCACTTATTATTTCGTGCTATCTGAACAGGTACCTTCATCAGTAGGTGTTGGTGTACTAGTTGATACCGATCAACACGTTTTATCTGCTGGTGGGTATATTTTACAATTAATGCCAGAAGTTAAAGAGGAAACTATTCAAACAATAGAGAACATCATCGCAACAATAAAACCGATGAGCACGCTGATTCAAGAAGGAAAAGCCCCTGAAGATATTTTGAATCTTTTGGCTTCTGGTACAGAACAAATTTTGGAAAAACATCCGATTTCATACAGCTGTCACTGTTCAAAAGATGGTTTTGCTCGAAGTTTATCTGCATTAGATGAAAAAACACTCCACGAACTCATCCATGAAGATGGTCAAGCAGAAATTGAATGTCATTTCTGTCATAAAAAATATTTATTTAGTAAATCTGAACTTGAAACCATACAACAATCAAGAAAAAAGTGAGCCAGTGGCTCACCTTTTTTTACTTGTTTGAGATTTTCTTTCGATAAAGGTAATCTGATCTTACGATATCTTGTAAATTGTACTTAGGAGACCATCCTAAAATTTTCTTTGCTTTATCATTGGAAGCGATAAGTTCTGCAGGATCTCCAGCACGACGAGGTCCCATAACAACCTTAAGTGGTGCGATCTCATCAACAGCTTTAGCAACCTCTAATACGGTGAACCCTGCATTTGATCCTAAATTCATCGTTTCAGATTGTCCACCATTTGCCAAATAACGTGCACCTAAAACGTGTGCGTACGCTAAATCACTGACATGAATATAGTCTCTAACACATGTTCCATCTTTGGTTGGATAGTCATTACCATAAATCGTTAAATGATCTCTTAAACCGATAATACCTTGAATAGCAACCGGAATCAGATGTGTCAATTGGTCTTTCATGAGACCAATTTTTAATGATTCATCAGCACCAGCTACATTAAAATATCTAAATATAACATAATTAAAACCGTGCGCTTCTGAAACCCACTTAATCATTTTTTCTGTGGTTAATTTTGTTTCTCCATAAGGATTAATCGGTTTCGTCACATCGTCTTCATGGCACACACCTTGTGCTTCACCATAAACGGCAGCTGTAGAACTAAACACAATCTTTTTCACATTAAATTCGTTCATTACCTCAAGTAAGATACGGACACCTTCAACATTATTGTAATAATACTCTAAAGGAATCTCAACGGATTCAGGAACGACAATTTTAGCTGCAAAATGCATAACTACATCAATTTGTTCTTTTTTAAATACTTGGATGATATCTTCTTTATGTCTGATATCGCCTTTGTAAAAAATAGCTTTGGGATGCACAAGCTCCATATAACCTGAAGAAAGGTTGTCCAATATGACCACTTCTTGACCATCCTTAATTAATTCATATACAGTGTGTGATCCAATATAACCAGCCCCACCTACTACTAATACACGCATGATTTATTCCTCCAATGTCGATTCAATTCTATTATATGATGATTTCTCGTGATTTGTCATGACAAAATAAACCACGATATGCAAGACAATATATATTCCCATGAAGCTCATAAAAAAATCAAAACGATCAAAAATGAGAGGAATATAGGTATGTAGTTTCAGTATATCCCAGGAATTTAAACGAATAAAACGTCCGATATATATCCCAAATGAAGATGCTATAAAGAGTAACCCTAGAAAAAGATACTCATACTTTTTAACAACATCATAAAGATAGGGTTTCATTTTGACTAACGATGCAATACCAAGTTTTGCTGCTAAAAGGGCACCAACAGCAATCATCATAAAGACAACCCAGTCTTCTGTTATATACGTGTAAACTGATGGATATGTGTCAAAGAAATGATAGTTTTGTAAATGAATAAAATCTGTTAAGACATAGATCGTATTTGGAAAAAAGAGGATAAAAACAAGAAGAACAATCATCGGTAAAGCATGATGTTTTTTCTTTTTTCTTAACACTGTAAAAAGATGAGAAAAGAAATATGCAACACCTGCTAATATAAGATTCCATCCTAGAAATAAGACAAGACCATTGCCATATATGAATCCAAAGAACATCGATGATATCACATAGATTAAAAGAAACCAGTAGAGAGGATCTTTAAATAATCGATTAAGTTCCATAAACTCTCTCCATAGCTTCTTTAATTGTTTCTTGCATATCGCCTTTAGAAATGATAATGTCTGAAAGCTGTTTAAATCTTAAAATGTAGTTATATAATCTTTCATCTACAACTTGATCAAAAGGGTAAGTGTAATTTGGGTTTCTCATCGAATAAAAATAAGCATCTGTAACAACATCCATAAGTCTGTTATCTAAAGCAAACGTTTTTTCTGTAGATAATCCATGTGCACCAAAATATGGATCATTTCCAACGGGGAGATTAAAGAGTTCAATGATGGTTCGATACATGTCTACCTGGCTTCTAACAAGTGTTTGTTCACCCGTCAATAATCCCTTACGTATTGAAAAATTATCATATGTAACATACGTTTCTCCAGGTACATAGATAAGTGCGGGTACCTTTTGAAGGATTTGTCTTGTTTCGATAACTGATATATCACGATCCATAATCAAGTTTAAATCACCATTTTTTATACCTGATCCATGATCGCTATAAAAGACGTAAACACTGTTATCTAATGTTTGATCTTCACCTGTTTCACTGATAAAAAATCGTTTGAGTATATCATCGACATAATCCACATAATTGATATAGTTTAAAGTGACTCTGCTGATCTTTCTAGAAATCTCAGGGTAGACATCATAACGCAATCCATTAGGGTCAAATTCATAAGGTGTATGTGGCATCATCGTGATCGGAAAGAGCATCACATGGCCATATGTGTTGATTAATGAAGATCCTCTTTGATACGTGTAATCTGCTAAATGATAGTCTGAAATCCAGGGTGATTGATGAACTAATTGGTTTTCTGTATCATAAAGATATCCCGCTTCAACATCGTATCCATCTTCAATAAAATCTTCTAACGAATAGAATTCATCAAACTGATACATCTCAGGATAAATTAAATCTCTGTTATAAAACTTTTCTTTATCGCCATGAATGGCTTCTGAAAAATAACCTGATTCATTGAAATAATGAACAAGTGAATCTAGTTTATAAGGATCATCGTTGTATTCCCAATAAAGTGTACGGTCTCCCATGGGATATAAACCTGTGAGAATGGATAGTTCGCCATCGGAGCTCACACCCATACCAACATTATTATAAAAATTGCTGAAATAAAAACTTTGTTCAATAAGTGCCTGGAAAAAGGTTAAACGATCTTTTGTGAGTTCTGATTCTAATAAGAACGTATTTAATGATTCTAAATGGATTAAGACAAGATTCTTACCTTCTAAAATGCCGTGTAAATCTTCACCATTCTTAATTGAATCGTCAACGTATAAATTGGTAACTGCTTGGCTTAATGTGAGTCTATTACTATATGTTTTTCCGTCAATGAAGCTTGTATATGTCTCTTGATTCTTGTTATAAGACTGATAGGCTTGAGCGAGTTTTTCATCTGATTCTAACCCTAAGAAGTGCACTAAATCAAGATCAAACGGTTCACCAATAATTTCACCAATGTAATAAGGATAAACACCTAAGTTTTGAATAGCAAAGGTGCTTTTAACAGAATTCAAAGGTAAGACAAGTTTATATTGCTCCATATAAGAGAATATTGCTGTAAATAGTGCGACACTCACCAAAAGAATCGATGACAAATATTTTTGTAAAGTCACCTTGAAATACATGACTTTAAGCTGTTCTCGATCTGAAAGTAGATAAATCGCTAGAAGAAACGCGAACGGTAAGAAAACAAGAATACGATAATAAGTAATCAGTTCTAGAATGGCTGTTAAGAAAGTTCCCATCGCGAAACCATCTGCTGGATTTCTAAAAATGGTACTTGCTGGAATCGAAAATGCTGTACCAAAAAACATATTAAATACACCAAACCAGAAGATGACAAAATTAAGAAGAAATGTGATAACAAGTAGAAAAATAAGACGTTTCTTAGCTTTTTTAATAAAAAGAAATCCTAAAATCATAATAAGGAATAAAATAGAAAAATTGCCTAAGAAGGCATTGAGTTCTCCAAATAGGGTGTGTCTAAATGGCGCGATATATCGGTTAAGTTCTTGAATGGTTAACCAGTAGGTGTTCATAATATTCAAAATAAAGTACATGCCTACAAAGAAAAAGTAGACTGTCCATTGATTTTTATGCTTCATGCCATACCCCCTTTCGTTAACTCATCCATATTATAACCCATTTAAAATGAAGTTGCACTGATTATGGCTGAATATGTAAAGAGAGCGTAAAATCATGCACATCAAAGATGTGGTCACTGGTATTCAAACAATGAAAAAACAGTTATCACGCCTTATCCATGTACCTTGTGATACAATGAATGTGATAACTGTGTAATCCCCCCGAAGGCGATTTAATTTAGTTCCTCATTTTCCATTTCATATGGTATTGAACTGTCTGTAATTAAACATTCAGGTTCACCACATCCATGAAAACCGTGATGCTCGTCATTGTTAACGGTCATTTCCCCCACATGATTACCCATTTTCAACCACCTTCCTGGTTATAGATTAACAAGTTGTCATCATTTTGTGTAGGGCAAATATGTCCCATTGTAAAGGAGATTTTTATGGATTTGTCATATTCAAAGAATTTTGCACTCTATTTTGATCGCCTTCGTTATGAAAAAGGTATGACTCAAGAAGAATTTGTCGATCAGATCATATCGATGAGACAGTTTAGACGTTACTTAAATGGATCTTCCTATATGCCTCATGATGTGATTACGAAGTTTTCTGAAAGACTAGGCTATCGTCCTCAACACATGATCTTAGAGTTCGAAAGTGAAAAAATTCAAGAAACTAAAAAGGTTAATGTTTTTTATAATTTGGTTGCTAACAGAGGTTATAAAGAAGCCTATCAAATGATGGAAGATTTTCCTTTAGATAGCGTGATTGAAACGTATAATAAATTTTTCTATCAACATGCCACACATTATTTGTTTTATCGTACTGGAAAAATCACAGAAGAGGAACTACTTGATCAAACACTTACCTTAATTGATTATCCCAATATCTTGCAGAGAAGCTCATTAAGCAGTATTGAAATGGTTGCTCTATCCTCACTTGTTGGTATCTCATGTTTTAAAGAACCTGACAGAGTTGCTGAAAGATTAATTGTCTTTTCAGATAATCCAAACAGAATTTATTCAGGGCAGAGCGAACATATGCAAACACTTGTTCTTTATCGTTTAGCGGAATACTATGGAAGAAATGAACGTTATAAAGAAGTTATCAATGTATGTAATAGAGCTATCTCTTTTAATAAGGAATTCAGATCTTATTATCTCTTAGATTTCCTTTACTATTTTAATGCATTAGCTTTTTATAGATTAGGTCAAATGGAAGCTTTTGAAGAAAGTCTCTTCAGAGTTTATGCGACACTTCAAGCTGATGGCTTAAGCTTAAGGTATCAACGATTACACGATCTTGTGAAAGGTGATTGGGGAATTTTCCTCCATGATTTTGCACAAGATTATATGGCAAAACATCCTCCAGTAAAAGAAGAAAAATAGGCGAACCCCATGGGCTCGCCTATCATTTTATTCTTCATCAAATAATGAATCGGTTGTTACTTTTTCTTCAGCTTTTTCCTCAACTTCATCGGGTGCTAAATTAACCGCTTCAATCGTTTTTTTAGGTTCTAAAACATTCATCGATTCTTGCACAAATGTGTTTTCTTCAAGTTCTTCTAAGACTTCTTCTTGTCTAGGAACAAGTGCAATCGTAGATACCTTATGATCCGGTCTTAAACGAATAATTCTGACACCTTGTGTTGCACGTTTCGTTTGAGAAATTTGATCGATATGTGTTCTAATGACAACACCTTTGTCTGAGACAACAATTAAATCTTGATCATCTGAAACGACTCTTAATGTTGATAATTTACCATTCTTTTCAGTGACATTGAGCGTCTTCACACCTTTACCACCACGAATTTGTTTACGATATTCATCAACGATAGTTCGCTTACCGAAGCCGTTTTCAGTAATAACAAGAATTTCATCTTCAGGGCTTGAGATCATCGCTGCACCAACAACTTCATCATCTTTACCTAAATCCATAGCTCTGACACCTGAGGTCGTTCTTCCCATTGCACGTGCATCGTTTTCATCAAAACGAATAGCTTTACCATTGGATGCTCCAAGGATAATATCTTTGGTTCCGTCGGTTAATCCAACGCTCAAGAGTTCATCATCTTCACGTAAATTGATGGCGTTAATACCATTGGTACGAATGTTCTGATATTCGTTAATTGGTGTACGTTTGATGATACCTTTTTTGGTAATAAACGTTAAGTACGCATGTTCATCTTCAAAGTCTTTAACATTGGTAAACGATGCCAAACATTCATCCTTTTGGAATTCAAGCAGATTAACGATGGGTAATCCTTTAGAATGTCTTGATCCTTCTGGAACCTTATAACCTTTAATCTTATAAACGCGTCCTTTATTGGTAAAGAAGAGGTGATAATCATGCGTTGATGTCATACGAATATGTTCGACATAATCGTCTTCATGTACCTTAATCCCTGACATACCAACACCACCACGATTTTGTGTCTTATAGTGGTCAACGTTCATACGTTTGATATACCCGTTATTGGTCACTGTGATAATCACGTCTTCAACAGGAATGAGTGATTCATCTTCAATACTTAAGTCTTCATGAAGATTAATTTCAGTCACACGTTGATCTGCAAAATTTGACTTAATCTCTAAAAGTTCGGTTTTGATAATATCTAATTTACGTTCATGGCTTTCAATGATTTCTTTGAAGTCTTTAATCTTAATAATTAATTCTGAAAGTTCTGCTTCAATCTTCTCAATTTCAATACCTGTCAAACGTTGAAGACGCATATCAAGAATAGCTCTTGCTTGAATATCAGTTAATTTGTATTCAAAGATTAAGGCTTCTCTTGCTTCTTCACCAGTCTTTGATTGTTTAATGATTTCAATCGCACGATCAACATCGTGCAGTGCAATAACTAAACCATCTAAAATATGTTGTCTTGCTTCAGCTTTTTCTAAATCATAAACCGTTCTTCGTTGAACGACTTCGATTTGATGCTCTAAATAGTACTTTAACATATCCTTTAAGGTCACCATTTGAGGTTGTCCCTTAACAAGGCAAATCATATTGAAACCAAAGGATTGTTGGAGCTGTGTATGCTTATACAAATTATTGAGCATGACATGAGGATTGACATCTTTTCTAAGTTCAATGACAATACGCATGCCTTTACGGTTTGATTCATCTCTTAAATCTGTTATACCTTCAACAATTTTATCTTTTGCGATATCAGCGATACGTTCGATTAACGTTGTCTTATTAACGGCATAAGGAATTGCTGTAACAACAATGGCTTGTTTATTCTTGTGTGTGACAATTTCTGCTGTTGCTCGATTTGCAATAATGCCTCGTCCAGTTTCATACGCTTGTCTCAAACCAGATAAACCAAGGATTTGACCTCCTGTAGGAAAATCAGGTCCTTGAATAAACTGCATAAGTTCAGCAATGGTAATTTCTTCATTATCCATGTAAGCGAGTAAACCATCGATAACTTCACCTAAATTGTGTGGTGGAATATTTGTTGCCATCCCAACTGCAATCCCCGTTGATCCATTAACGAGTAGATTAGGATATCTTGAAGGAAGTACTGAAGGTTCATGTTCTGATCCATCATAGTTGTCGACATAATCAACGGTATTCTTTTCTAGATCTCTGACGAGTTCGCCTGCGAGTTTTGACATTCTAGCTTCTGTATAACGCATGGCGGCTGCGCCATCACCGTCAACAGACCCAAAGTTACCATGACCATCAATCAATGGCATACGATAATTAAAGGGTTGTGCCATTCTTACCATGGCTTCATAAACAGATGAGTCACCATGTGGGTGATACTTACCAATAACTTCCCCAACGATTCTCGCTGATTTTTTATGTTGTTTATCAGCGGACATACCTAAATCGTTCATTGCGTATAAAATACGTCTTTGAACAGGCTTTAGTCCATCTCTGATATCAGGTAACGCTCTTGATACGATAACGCTCATCGCGTAGTTTAAAAAGGAGGTTTTCATCTCATTTGATATGTTGATCTCCTTGACATGACCTTCGGTGGTCTTTGTCGTTTCTGTGTTAAATGTCTGATCCATATGAAATCTCCTTTCTAAGCATCGATATTATTCGCATAAATCGCGTTTTCTTGAATAAACTGTTTTCTTGGTTCAACTTCTTCGCCCATCAGCATGGAGAAGACTTGGTCTGCATCCATAGCATCCTTAAGCGACACTTGAAGAAGTGTGCGATGTTCAGGATCCATGGTGGTGTCCCAAAGTTGTTCTGGATTCATTTCACCAAGACCTTTGTAGCGTTGAATGGTAGGTCTTCCGCCCATTTCTTCTAAAATCTTTTGAAGTTGTTCATCACTGTAAACATATTCCACACGTTTACCAGATTGTACTTTATAAAGCGGTGGTTGTGCGATGAAAACATAACCTAAGTCAATTAAAGGCTTCATGAATCTAAAGAAGAAGGTAAGAAGTAAGGTTCTGATATGTGCACCATCGATATCAGCATCGGTCATAATGACCACCTTATGATAACGCGCCTTTTCTGCATCAAATTCTTCACCAATACCTGTGCCTAAAGCTTGAATGAGTGATAAGATTTCTTTATTGCTTAAAATTTTATCAATTCTTGCTTTTTCAACGTTTAAGACTTTACCACGCAGTGGCATAATCGCTTGATATTCTGATTCTCTACCCTGCTTAGCGGATCCGCCAGCAGAGTCACCTTCGACGATATAAATTTCTGATATCACAGGATCTTTACTTCTGCAATCTGCTAATTTAGAAGCAAACCCTAAAGCATCCAATGGTGATTTTCTACGTGTTGCTTCTCTTGCCTTCTTAGCTGCAATACGTGCTCTAGAAGCCATGAGACATTTTTCAATGATACCCTTAGCATCATTAGGATTCTCCATTAAATAGCGTTCCAACCCATCACCAAAGACTTGTGAAGTGATGCCACGAACTTCTGGGTTACCTAATTTTGTCTTTGTTTGTCCTTCAAACTGAGGGTTAGGGTGTTTAACCGATATGATAACAGTTAATCCTTCACGTGTATCTTCACCTAAAAATGAATCATCTTTTTTAAGCATACCTGAATCTGTTCCATATTTATTTAAAACACGCGTTAAAGCTAGTTTATATCCATCTTCATGCATCCCACCTTCATGTGTAGGAATATTATTCGTAAACGAATAAAGATTGGTTGCATAAGAGTCATTGTATTGCATAGCTATTTCAATTTGGATACCATCAACTTCTTTTTCAACGTAAATGATATCTTGGTTGACTTTCCCTTTTCCAACATTTAAGAACCCAACGTATTCAACAATACCACCTTCGTAGTGATATGTGTTTTCAACAGGGTTGTCTCCTCTTTGATCAGAGATTGTAATTTTAATGCCTTTATTCAGGAATGCAAGTTGCTGCACACGATTTCTTAAAATTTCAAACTCATAAACTTGTGTTTCTGTAAACACGAGATGATCAGCTTTAAATGTGATAATGGTTCCTGTGTGTTCTGATGTCCCAATAACGTTGACATCTGAGACTGGAAATCCTCTTTCATAACGTTGTTCGTACGCTTTGTCATCACGATGAATTTCAACGATGAACCATTCGGATAGTGCGTTAACTACAGAAGCCCCTACACCGTGAAGACCACCAGATACTTTATACGATTTGCCATCAAATTTACCACCTGAGTGAAGCGATGTTAAAATCGTTTCAACCGCAGGACGATTGGTTTTTGGATGTAGATCAACTGGAATACCTCTACCATCATCGGTCACGCGAATAATTTCGCCTTTAAGAAGTTCAAGTTTGATATTTGTTGCATAACCGCCTAAAGCTTCATCGATTGAATTATCGATGATTTCCCATACGAGATGGTGCAATCCGCGAGAACCGGTACTTCCGATATACATACCCGGACGTTTTCTAACCGCCTCGAGACCTTCTAAGATTTGAATGTTTGATGCATCATAATTCGACATAATTTCATAACTCCTTTTTCAAATAAATCATCTGGATATGATCACCCTCAATGGGATGGGTACTATTCATAATAATTTGGTGCTCTTTTGGTAATTCTTTGAGAAACAGTTTTTGTCTATCTTCATCTAATTCACTTAAGACATCATCTAAAAGTAACGTAACCGATTGATGGGTCTTCTCTTTTATCAATTCTAAGAGCGCTAATTTCAATGCTATCACCATCAAACGCTGTTCCCCTTGTGATGCATAACTCTTAGCTTCAAAACCGTTAAAACGGAAAATAAAATCATCTCTGTGAGGTCCAATAAGTGTTGTTTGATATAAGATATCCTGCTTTTGGTTCTTTTTTAAAGCATTTAGAAAAGCTTTTTCATCGACATCTGGTTGATACATGAATTCCACATCATGTTTTGAAAATCGTTGATACACATTCCTAAAGTAATGATTTAATTCTTCAACGAAAGTCTTTCTTTCTAAAATAATTTTTGAACCGACTTCATATAACTGATCACCTAAGATATTTAAAAAGGTGTAATCATCATCAATTGTAATTTTTTTAAGCAAACTATTCCGTTGCTTTAGTACTTGTTTATACGTATTTAAATGACGTAAATAATTTTTATTGAGCTGCATCCATTCTAAGTCAACGAATTGTCTACGATCTTGAGGAGAACCTTGAATGAGTTCTAAATCCTCTGGAGCAAACATCACAATTCTAAGATGTCCAATAAAGTCACTAATCTTTCTTTTTTCAACACCGTTGATTGATGCTCTCTTCCCTGTTTTAGATAAAACCACTTCGTATCGGTCATCGTCTTGCCATAATTTAACCGAAGCGAAGGGTTCGCCTTGTGTAATCACATCTTTTTCATCATTGGTTCGATGAGACTTCGTTGTTGCACAAAAGTAAATAGCTTCTAAAACACTTGTTTTTCCTGAACCGTTTAAACCGTGGATATAAGCGAAAGACTGATTAAATTGAAGTTCTAAAAATTTATGATTCCTAATGTTTTTGAGTTGAATCTTTTTGATCATTTGTGATCTGATACTCAACTTTCTTCAGTTTCACGATATCACCTGGATAAAGTTTCTTTCCGCGTTCTGTTCGGCGTTCTTGGTTGACAAAAACTTTTTCTTCAAATAAAAAAAACTTGGCTTCCCCACCTGAACCAATGTGATCAGTCGCTTTTAAAAACTGTCCTAAAGTTATAAAATCTGATGTAATACTGAATTTGATCATGATCTTTCCTCATCTATCCTTTTATATTATATCATAATATAAGGAAAAATACAGCCTTTTTCTACTTTTTTGTAGCTATAAAGTGTCATATTCAAGTCATCTTATAAAATTGCTTTAAAACGGAAATTTCGAGGTTTACATTTATCATAGAAAAAGAGCCACACAAAGTAGCTCTCATTTGAATTCGTTTATTTTAATCGATTCTAACAGGTAAAATTAAGTGTAATAAATCAACATCTAAATTGCCTTTTAACACAAATGGTTTAACTTCACCAGCGAATTGAATTTGAACTTCCGATGAGCTAAATGATTTTAAAGCTTCCACTAAATAGCGTGAAGAAAATGCAATCTTAATGATGGGTCCAATAGCGTCTGATGATGGAATAATTTCTTCTAGTGCATCACCGACTTCATTATTGGTTGAACTGATTTCTACCACCCGATCTGGACGAAGACTCATTTTAATGATGTTGTAATTAGTTTCTCTATCTCTTGGCGATAAAAGGGAAACACGTTCAACAGCTGCAAGTAACTCCTCTTTGTTAAATGGAATAACCACAGGAAACTCAACAGGAATGATACGCATAGTATCTGGGTATGTTCCTTCGAGTAGTCTTGTTTGAAATAAAATTTTGTTCATTTTAAATAAAACTTTATTGGGGTTTATAAATAATTCAACGTCCTCATTATACGTATCAAGAATTTTCGATAATTCATCTAAACTCTTATTGGGTATAACGATATCAAATTGTTTACTATGTGTTCTAAGTTTGACATTCTTTTGTGATAAACGATAGGAGTCAGTTGCTACACAATAAAGGTGGTTATCTAAATATTTAAAATTAACTCCTGTTAAAATAGGACGTTTTTCAGAATTAGCTGTTGCATAATTTGTTTCTTTAATAATCGTTTTAATTAATTGAGAATCTAAAACAACAGGATCATCTAAATCAAGAAAATCAATTTCTGGATAATCTTCAACATCCATTAATCTTAATTTAAATTCTGAACGATCAGCTTTAATAACAATAAGTTTATCTTCGATAAGTGCAAACTCAGCACGTTGTGAAGTAATCTTTCGCATAATTTCAATTAAGTATTTTCCTGGTATTGCAACTTTACCACCTTGTTTGATGGATAGCGAATGATCATCGATTAAAACTTGAATAGCGACATCCGTATTGCTAGTCGTCAGTAAAATATGGTCTTCATTCACTTCAAACTTAATAGCATAAAGAATGGGTAGTGGTGTTTTTGAAGGAAGGCCTTTCTGAACGATGAGAAGTTGGTTAAGTAGTACATCACGATCGATACTGAAAATCATATGTGAGCTCCTTTTATTTCTTTTATTTAATCTTTTAATTATTGTTGTTACAATTGTGGATTTGTGGATAAATCCGATAAAGGCTTTATATCGCTATAATTATACCATATTTCCAACAATCTATAAACAGTTATTTTTTGTTAAATGCATCAATTTTTTTAATGATTGTGTCGACTGCAATTTTTAATGCTGTATCTTGTTTTAGGTCGTTATCAATCTTTTCACAAGCTGCTAATACAGTTGAATGATCGCGATCTCCGAAGAGTGAACCTATTGTTTTATAAGGGATATTATATCTTATTTTAATAATATACATCGCTATGTGACGCGGTAAAATATATTTTGAGTGTCTTTTTTTACCAATAAGATCTTCAAGGGTAATACCATAGAAATCACTGACGATAGATTGGATACGGTCATAGTTGTTTTCATTTAATGAGTCTGTTTTTCTCTTAGTTTTTAAAAGAGGTTCTAAAGCTTCATTAACTGTCTCAACATTTAAATCCAAGTTATTTGTTAAACAATAGAATAAGACACGTTTTAGAGCTCCTTCTAGTTCTCTGATGTTTGTTACAAAAGATGATGCAATGAATTCTAAAACATTACTAGGAATATCATGGATATCACTCGATTCTGTTGCCAATTTACGCTTTAAGATCTCAATACGATGCTCAAGATCAGGCACTTGAATGTCAACAGTTAACCCAACTTCAAAACGTGAAGTAAGACGAGTCATAATATTTTTTAATTCAGAAGCTGGTTTATCACTTGTGATGACAATTTGTTTATTAGCTTGATAGAGATAATCGAAGAGCTTAAAGAATTCCATTTGGGTCTTCGTAGCTCCACCCATAATTTGAATATCATCGACCAATAAAATATCAATATCACGATATTTTGCGTTAAAATCTTCCATCTTTTCCTTTTTAAGGAGATTTGCAAAGTCTTCGATAAAACCATCTGCTTTTACGTAAAGAACTTTCTTGTTGATGTCTTGATCTAAAATGTAGTTACCAATCGCCTGCATAAGGTGAGTTTTTCCTAACCCAACATCACCAAAGATATAAAGTGGATTAGCAACTGCTCCAGGTTGATCTGCAACCTTCATCGCCATTCTAAAAGCAAACATATTTGATTTACCAACAACAAAGTTGTCAAAAGTGTAAGTTGCATTTAAATTACCTGGACGGTATTTTAAACTCAAGTTTCTTTCTGGACTGATAAGTGTCTCTTCTGGAATCATCTCTGATTCGGTTACAAATTTAAAACGAATGGGCGCATTATTGAATTTCTGCGCCAAAGTGTTAATTTTGCCAAGATAAAGACGATTAATTCTATTTTTGATAAATTCGCTAGGAACAATCACGTAAACATGATCGTTAGCGTATTTGTGTGTTGACTTGATCGGTTCAAAAACCTCTTGAAAAATGTCTTCACTAAAAGTTGATTCAAGTTCATTCAAAATGCGCTGCCATAGCAGGTCGTATGTGTTCATATTAAAACCCCTTATTCTTCGTATTTTTAGAATAACACACTTAGCATAAAATAAACGAAAAAGATATCCACAGTATTTGTGGAAAACCATGAATTCAAAAGTGTTGGTAAGTGGGAAGATTGTGGAAAACGCTTTATATCTTACGTCTTTATTAAGCGATTCTTAAATCTTACCAAGTTATCCACAAATCCACAAAAAAGTGGTTAAGTTATCCACATCGTACAAGATGGTGTCGATGTTGAAAATGGATGAAAAAAATGCATTTAATGAGACACCTTTCAAAGATACTTCATTCTACAATTTTTATCGATAAAAAAAACAAAGAATATAGTTGACAAAAGAGGGGTCTTTTTATATAATGATAAAGCATGGTTTCGCAAGAAAGGTGGTTTTATTTGTGAAAAGAACATATCAACCAAGTAAGCTTAAGCGCGTTAAGACCCATGGCTTCAGAGCGAGAATGGCTACTGCTAATGGTCGTCAAGTATTGGCTCGTCGCAGATTGAAAGGCCGCGCAGCATTAACTGTTTAATTAAATCATTATTTTAAAAACACTTGGATTACTCGTTTAAAATATAACTTATGTTATTTTTTGAGTAGTCCTTCTTTTTTTAAAATTGTTGAAAACCTATGAAAAAAAGATATCGCATAAAGAAGAATAGCGAAATCGATGCGATCTTCAAAAAAAGGGTTGTCAAAGGAGACAGTTATTTTGCACTCTATCAATCTGATGAGCAGGCAAACGAACATTTCAAATTCGCATTATCGATTGGACGTAAATATGGAAACGCGGTCGCGCGTAACCTAGCCAAGCGAAGAATACGAATGATTGTCGCGGAATTTAAAGACTACATGATTAAAACAAAACAGTTTGTCATTGTCGTTAAACCAACCGTTGTACAGTTGTCTTTTCAAGAGATGAGAGATAAACTTATCATCTTATTTAAAAAATCTAAGCTTATGGAGAACGAAAATGACTAAACGAATTATTTTTTCATTCATGATGCTCTTCTTAGTTTTTGTACTTTTTGCTTGCGGTGGGGGAGCTGATCCCGTTAAAGTTGTTGTTCCTAACAACCCAGTAGGCGAAAAAGACATTTGGGAAAAACTCGTTTTTGACCACACAGAAGCTAACAGCATCGTATTTAAAGGAGATAATGGCTTATCTTATTGGACATTATCTGAAAAAGGTATTGCAACCCTCGTTGATTATGATGGAACTTTACCTACAAACGTTGTTACAGATGATAACGGCGTAAGAACTTACACATTTACGGTTTCTGACATCGAAACCTCATTCAAACTTTATGTTATGCCAGAAACGCCTGTAGGCGATTCAAACGATATCGTGATGATTGTCTTCCGTCACCTACAAGAAAACGTCCTTTATCAAAAGGGTGAAACATTTGATCCAACAGGTATGCTGATTTATGTCGTCGAAAGAGATGGCGATGTAAGACAACTGAAGGGTGAAGATGTTAAAGATCAGTTCGATGATCATGACTATGATCCTCTAGATGAAGACGGTTTTAAAGATCAATACAGTTATACAGTAACATTTACAGAAGGTACATTTAGTGAAGACTTCCAAGTTTATGTAGCTGGTGGTGAACGTCCTTTATCAAATAAGGATGCTAACTTCTTTGACTGGATTTTAGTTATTCCTGTTGCCTTTGTTATGCAATTCTTTGCATCAGTTTTTGGTAACAACTTTGCTATCGGTATTCTATTAACGACAATCGTCGTACGTACATTAGCTTGGCCAATCTATGCGAAGAGCAATGATATGTCGATCAAGATGAATTTAGCACAACCCGATATGCAGCGTGTTCAAAATAAATACGCAGCTAAAAAGGATCCCCAGTCTCAACAACAAATGCAGATGGAAATGATGCAAGTCTATAAGAAACACGGTATCAACGTTCTCGGATGTCTCATGCCGTTCTTGCAGATGCCAATCTTCATCGCGATGTATGGTGTTGTTAGACGTATAACTTTACCAGGTGGTATGTATACAGATGCTGTTGTGAATACTAATTTCTTAGGTATTAATCTAGCAAATGGTAATGACGGCATCATCGGTATGGTTTTAGCGGGTATTGTTGGTGGCACGATGTTCTTACTTCAAAGAATTTCGATGAAAAAACCAGCATATGCTAAAAATACTGGACGTCAAAACTTAAATCCACAAGCACAACAAACAGAAAAGACAATGAAATATGTTAGTTATTTCATGGTCATCATGATGGCATTCGCATCGTATTCATCGAATGCGTTAGCGTTATACTGGATTTTTGGTAACATTTATTCCTTAGGTCAAACATTGATCAACCGTAAGCTCAATGAAAAGAAACACGAAACATTGAGACAGAAACAAATTTTGGGGTGAGCATATGAACTTAAAGAGAGTTGAATTTGAAGCAAAATCACTGCAAGAAGCAGAGAAAATAGCAGTTGAACAATTAAAACTGCAGTTAGACAAAATTAAGTTAACCGTTTTAAAGGAGAAGAAAGGGTTACTTGGTTTTGGTGTGTCTACCTTCTATGAAGCAACACCTAATATTAATCCAGCAACTGAAGG
>Ga0265295_1002259_pt1 | contig 31181 bp, 26 predicted proteins | sample Munlansysbiofilm_FD_192503 | JGI IMG/M metagenome (GOLD analysis project Ga0265295, IMG submission 192503) | Leachate microbial communities from a municipal landfill in Southern Ontario, Canada - Methane capture system biofilm | ecosystem: Engineered > Solid waste > Landfill > Unclassified ... | reverse complement strand
TGCCTGTATTACCCTTTAAAAAACACGTTAACATACCTGGATTGGAATCAAAATGAACTTTCAGCCAATCGCCTTCGCTATCAAATTTTGCTTTTGCTCCTGAATAATCGGAACCCAAGCCACTTTGTGCCCATCCTGTTTCAGAAATCGATGACCACGGTCCAGAATAGACCTCAATAGGCAATATAGCCGTCGCTTCCGGTGCTGCTTCTGTAACAGTGACATCCCAGTTTTTGGTAGTTGTTCCATCTTCAGCGGTGATTACATACGTTAGAACATTCGTAAAGTCATTGGTCGTAACACCGCTCTCTTGAGCAACCTCCCCAATTTTAACGGTAGCACCGTCAGAAACAGTAAATGTTGCTACTAGATTATTCATTGGAGTTCCGCTCACAACTTTGATAGCAATGGTTCCATCACCAATTATTGCCTCGCTAGCTTGTTCCGGAAAACTGAACGTTACCATTTCAGCAGCGGTACTTAGAATAATTTCAAATTCAACGGTTACGTTAACATTTGCCGATAAATTTAATGCCGAATAATTCACGGTTGTATTTCCGTCAACGGCTACGCCATCAAGTGTCCACCCTTTAACGCGATGTCCTACGTCAGGAGTTGCAGTAAACAGAACATCTTTGGTCTCTACCACCATGTCGGCATTGGCAATTGCAACACCATCAACCGTAGCTTCAAGTGTTCCATTTCCGCCAACAACGCTGAAAAGAACTTCATATGTTGGAATAGCTTCGAATTCCACAGTAACTGTAGTTGCTGCACTTATTGCACTGACCGTATAACTATTGGTTATATTTCCATCTACAATGACTCCTTGGAGTGTCCACTCTTTAACACGGAATCCAGCGTCAGGAATAGCTGTAAACGCAATATCGTCGCCTTCAAAAACAGGGTCTCCGCTTGCTAAAGAAATTTCATTAGAGATGGCGGTAAGAGTACCGTTTCCTCCAACTACGTTGAAAGTTACAATATATGTTGTAGCAGGAATAAGTTCAAACTCAACAGAAACATTAGAAGCTTCAGATAGAGCTGTAATCGTATAATTATTCGTACTATTTCCAACTACAGGTTCCGTATTCTTTTTCCACTCTTTAACGCGATATCCTGCATCTGGGGTAGCTGTAAAGACTACATTTTTGCCTTCAAGAACCTCATCGCCTGTGACAATTTCTGTAGCATCGACGGTAGCTGAAATAGTTCCGTTTGCACTTACAACACTAAAGTTAACAGCATATAATACGGGTGGAATTTCTTCAAATTCAACCGTTACTGTAGCCTCTGCTGCCAAATTTTCCAAGCTATAATTGTTAGTTGTATTGCCAACAACAGCAACAGTATTCAATGTCCACTCTTTTACACGATATCCGGCATCTGGAGTAGCTGTGAAAACTACAGTTTTACCCTCTTCAACCACATCGCCTGTAGCAATTTCTGCTGCATCAACTGTAGCCAAAAGAGTTCCGTTTGCACTTACAACACTATAATTAACGGCATGAGTTGGAGCAGGTGCTGCACCTTCTGAGATAATAATATCAGTAATCCCAAATTCATCGCGTGCTCCAGAACCACCATTTTCACTAATCTGCCATTGTAGATAGATAAAATCGCCATTGGCAAAAGTTAATCCTGAAATGGTTGAACTACGCTCCACGGGAGTCCATGTTGGCGTATCATCCGCGGCTAAAGGGGTAGCATAATCTAACTCTCCAACGGGGATATAAACATCATCGTCGCTTGAATATGCAAAATTAAAATTACTTGACCTTGGTTCGTTATTATAGACATAAATATCATAATAAATCTCAAGAGACTCTATTAGAGATCCAGTAGTGTTCTCTAATTTCAAGGTAACATTTCCTGATTTTAAATCGTTGCTTGTTGCTTGAAAACCTAGAATCTTCCCTCCGCTTCCAACTTCAAAAGCATAAACTCCACCAGCGGTGACACCTCCAGCAGAGAGTCCTTGAGCAAAAGTAGTTGTCGTATGTTCGCCACCAAAGACTCCATCAACAGCCTTAAATCCTTCAACTCGCCAGTTTTCAGAATGCAATTGAGTAGCTGAAGGATTGGCAGAAAAACCAGTCCCTTCAAATCCACTAAAATCTTCAACATATCCACCATCTGCAAAAGTAGCTGCGGGCTGTGGTGGAGTAGTTACCGTTCCGCTACAAGTAACTTCAACGGGGGTTGCAGTTCCTCCTATAATTTGCACAATCTCCCCATTATAATCGCCAACATTTAAACCGGCTTTTAGACGAACATAAACATCCGTATCAACCAATGCTCCTCCAGTATATGCGATTTGAACAGATGCAGAGAAAGTAACATCGTCCATAGAAACCTCGTAGTTTGTTGATCCTGACACGGTTACATTATCGGCAGCAGGAGATAAATTTAACCCTGAAATGGCAACTGTTTGCGCTGTACCAGGGGCTTCACCTTCAACATAGGTAAATCCTGAAAGCGTTGTTGGATTGACTGTCAATAAAGGAGAAGTTACTTCGGCTATCGATATATCATCAATACGCCATTGTACTGGAGTGCTGTTTGAGTAATACTTGAATGCCAGAAATCCATTTGTTCCAGTTTTGCCACTCAAATCCACCATAGATTGAGCAAATGTCTCTAAACTAGGGCCAAAACCAACAGGCAACGTAAAAGGAACCTCTTCCCAGGTTACTCCTGATGCATATGGACTGCCTACTCCCAAATAATTATTGGAATAGTATAGTTTAAGATAGCTGTTTTCATCACTTGGACCAAATTTAGCCGAAGTTTTAAAACTCATAGACTCGTTACCATAACTATCAAAATCAATTCCGGGCAAAACCAACCAATGTTCCTCAGGATTTAATCCAGAAAATGCATTCCCTGTAGCTGTTTCTGCTTGATGCACCCATGGTTTATTTCCGGTTACCGTAACGTTAATACAATCACCCAAACCAGTATCAAATGTATTTTCATACGGAAGTGTAGTAATATTCGGATCGCTAACCGTATAAACCTGTTCCGCCGGAGATGTTGATTCTGAAGCATCATCGGTTGCAGTTATTAAATAATATACTTTTGTTCCATCTGCTTGTGCAGGAATATCAGTTACTGTTGTATAGGTATCGCCTGATCCTCCATTTGTCATAAGAATTTCATTGGGCCATGAATATGAACTCAATCCCCACTTTAAAACTACAGAGGAAATTGTTCCATCAGAGTCGGTAACATCTGCCGAAACGGATACAGGTGTCAGAGATGTAACACTATTTTCCAATGGTGTTTGAACGAGATTTGCTATTAATGGTTTTTGGTTGCCGCCAGAGGGTGAAGTATAAGTCACCTCGAAAGAATTAACATAAATTCTATTGTTAGAATTAGCATCTTTTTGATAGAACTCAACTTCACTTGTTGACGACAAGCCATCCATTGTATATGCACCACCGACAATAGTTATATCCGTGCTTCCTCCACCATCTATTGAATAAGCTGCTGGACCGGTTCTAACAGATGCATTCACAACTACCTTAGTAATTGTAACACCATTGCTTGCATATATTTTAATAGAGCCTCCCTTTGTCGCATTTTGATACAATCTTAATTGGCCACTGTTTATTGCAGGATCTGCTGTACCACTATTCTTAAATGACCCGAAGCCTATATTTGCGTCTAAGGGAATTCCTGGAGAGGCTACATCCAGCCCTGTAACTGGTTCTCCATCTGCGAAAGAGTAAGAAGCTGTCTGCCCCCACCCAACACTTGTCCAAAGTGCCAGCACGAGAACAGTAACGGTTGTTCGTAGTAAATTTTTCATTTTCATAATCATTGTATTTAAGTTAAACTTTGGTTTTTATTCTATTTTCGTAAAAAACGGTTTCAGAAATGTGAAAAGGGCTGTTAAATTACAGCTAATTTTTGAATTGGCAATGAGTTACACTAAAACATTACTCATTCAAACATTAACAACGTTACCTAACACCCTCTCGCCCTATACAGGCAATGATGTGTATACTAAATTTCAAAAAACATTGCACTTTTCAAATCAATAACTTCAACTATATCCCAATACAATCATCTATTCCCCTCCCATTCATCATAAAATTGCTCTAAGTATAACATCATAAACTGATGCCGAGACTCGGCGAGTGTTTTTCCATAATCCGTATTCATCCGATCCTTTAACAACAGCAACTTTTCGTAAAAATGGTTAATTGTTGTACTTTTTCGATTCAAAGAGAGATACTTCGCCTCATCCATTTGATCTTCCGGATTCATTTCAGGATCATACATTATACTACCCCTACTTCCTCCATATGCAAATGTTCGAGCAATGCCAATGGCTCCAATAGCATCTAACCGATCGGCATCCTGTACAATCTTCCCCTCTAAACTCAATGTTTCTTCAACAGCATTGGCTCCTTTGTAGGATACATTTTTAACAATATGGCAAATATGTTCAATCTGATCCGAGGTGATATCCGCAAATTCGGACAACCACGCTCTTGACTTAGTTGCTCCTATTTCAAAATCACCATCGTGGCTTTTCCAATCGGCAATATCGTGCAATAAAGCTGCCAACTGAATCACTTTTTTGTCGGCTTCCGGAAAATGGGACGCAATCGTTACAGACATGGTGTAAACACGGGAAATGTGCCACCAGTCGTGACCCGAAGCATCGTCTGACAATTGCGATTTAACATGGTTTCTGGTTGATTCTATGATATCCATATGTTTGCAACTCCCTATATTAATCGGAACGTTTATTTGTTTAGCAGTCTTGACCCAATTAAACATGCGAAATTAAATAAAGTTTTTGAGCCCGAAGTAAATCAAAAGGATTATTCGTTTTGGGATCAAAATTCATTGGCATTAATAAGGAACAGCGTATGATTTATTTGTAGAGACACGATGCTTCGTGTCTCTAAGATACATCGTGTCTCTAAGATGCTTCGTGTCTCTAAGATACATCGTGTCTTTACGGTTAAATCATGATCGAATATTTCAAATTCCCGTTTCAGATTTGACCAAAAGAGAACCTTTTTATGTTTTCCATATCAACATTACATATAAAAAGGGTAAATTTGAGGCATCGTAACAAATCTAAATCTAATATACCATGTACAATCGATTTCAAGAACACTTACAAAAGGAGTTGACGGCCATTGACGAAGCCGGGTTATTTAAAAAAGAACGGATTATCACCTCTCCACAAGGAGCTGAAATTAAGGTAAATACGGGTCAAGAAGTACTGAATTTTTGCGCCAACAACTACCTGGGCCTATCGAACAATCCGGAGCTTATAAAAGCAGCCAAAAATGCGCTCGATACACACGGTTACGGAATGTCGTCGGTTCGATTTATTTGTGGAACGGGCGATTTACACAAAACATTAGAGAAGAAAATAGCCGATTTTTTTGGCACCGAAGATACAATTTTGTATGCTGCCTGTTTTGATGCAAATGGTGGAGTATTTGAACCTCTGCTCGATGCCGAAGATGCCATAATTAGCGACTCGCTAAATCACGCTTCAATTATCGATGGTGTTCGATTGAGCAAAGCACAGCGTTATCGCTACCAAAATGCCGACATGATCGATTTGGAGAAACAGCTAAAAGCCGCTCAGGAACAACGTTTTCGACTTATTGTTACCGATGGTGTTTTCTCCATGGATGGCAATGTTGCCCCAATGGACAAAATATTTGAACTGGCAAAAAAATACGATGCCATGGTCATGATCGACGAATCGCACTCTGCCGGTGTGGTTGGAAAAACAGGTCGTGGGGTTACAGAACTATTCAATTGCAAAGGAAAAGCCGAAATTATTACAGGAACACTGGGCAAAGCCTTTGGAGGTGCTATTGGCGGATTCACAACCGGCAAAAAAGAGATCATCGATATGTTGCGTCAACGTTCACGTCCCTATCTTTTCTCAAATTCAATTCCACCCCTCGTGGCAGCGGCAGGAATCTCTGTGTTCGACATGATGACCCGAACAAACGAACTACAAGATCGCTTGCACAACAACACCGCCTATTTTTACAAAAAAATGACCGAAGCTGGATTCGACATCAAACCAACCCAATCGGCAATTTGCGCTGTAATGCTCTACGATGCTAAACTTTCGCAAGAATTTGCAAGCAAACTTCTAAACGAAGGAATTTATGTAATCGGATTCTATTTTCCTGTGGTTCCTAAAGATTTAGCTCGAATCAGAGTTCAACTTTCGGCAGCACACACCCAAGAGCATCTCGACAAAGCAATCACTGCATTTACTAAGATTGGGAAAGAGCTGGGCGTAATAAAATAACGCAAATCCTCTTTTAGCGCGTTGCTTTTTCGTATCCTGCAGTCAATTAACATTTTCCAAAGCAAGAACCATAATTGTACAGGATCAGACTTGCCAACGTTTAACAAAGTATTACGGTTTCAAAACCATCAATAACAATCGCTCCATAATGGTATATAATTAAACAGATAAACCTAATGGAGCGATTTTTCATTATATTTGTCGCTTAATTTTACGTAAAACAAAGTCTCGTGGAAAAATCAATCGTAATAATACCAACGTACAACGAAAAAGAGAATATTAGAGCCATTATTGAAGCCGTTATGGATTTGGATAAGGGGTTCCATGTTCTAGTTGTCGAAGACAATTCACCGGATGGAACAGCCGCTATCGTAAAAGAATTAATGGAAAAACATCCGGAGTCGGTTCATATACACGAACGGAAAGGGAAACAAGGCCTAGGAACAGCCTATATTGCTGGATTCAAATGGGCATTAGAACACAACTACGACTACATTTTTGAAATGGATGCCGACTTCTCTCACAATCCAAACGACTTGGTTCGATTACACGAAGCCTGTGCAAATGGAGCCGATTTAGCCATTGGATCCCGATACGTAAGCGGAGTAAATGTTGTAAACTGGCCCATGGGTAGAGTTTTAATGTCGTACTACGCATCCGCTTATGTCCGGATGATAACCCGCATGAAAATCCGCGACACCACCGCAGGGTTCAAATGCTATCGCAAAATTGTATTGGAAACCATTGATTTTGAACGAATTCGATTTAAAGGATATGCTTTTCAAATAGAGATGAAGTTTACCACCTGGAAACACGGATTCAACATTGTTGAAGTTCCCATTATTTTCACTGATCGCAAAGAAGGATCCTCAAAAATGAGTGGTGGAATATTCAGTGAGGCTATATTCGGGGTAATGAAACTTAAAATAGGAAGCTGGTTTCGCACATACAAAAAAGCACTGTAATGTCGTCATTATTAATTAAGAATGCAACAATTGTTAACGACAACAAAAACTTTGTCGGGAATGTACTAATTATTGGCGATAAAATTGACACCATTAGTACAACTCCAATAGAATCTAACGTGGACACAATAATTGATGCTACCGGATTACTTTTATTTCCGGGCGTAATTGACGACCAAGTACACTTCCGAACACCCGGACTGACACACAAAGGGGATATAACAACCGAATCACAGGCAGCCATTGCAGGCGGAGTTACTTCGTTTATGGACATGCCAAACGTAAATCCTCCATCAACCACAATCAATTTACTGAACCAACGATTCGATTACGCCGCACAAAACTCATATGCCAACTACTCGTTCTATTTTGGAGCAACCAATGATAATATTGACGAAGTGAAAAAAATAGACCCTAAAAATGTGTGTGGCATCAAAGTATTTATGGGTTCATCGACGGGAAATATGCTGGTTGACAACAATAAAACGTTATCCGAAATTTTTGCCGAAAGCCCAACCCTTGTCGCCACGCATTGCGAAGACGAAGCGTCAATTATCAAAAACACCGCAACCGCTAAATCCAAATATGGAGAAAACATTCCGTTTCATATTCACCCTATAATAAGGAGTGACGAAGCATGTTATATCTCCTCGTCAAAAGCTGTTGAATTAGCCACTAAATACAACACACAACTCCATATATTACACATAAGTTCAGCAAAAGAACTATCCCTTTTCGATAACAAACCCATTGAGCAAAAACGAATAACCGCCGAAGTTTGCGCGCATCACCTGTGGTTTACAGAGGATGATTACAAATTAAAGGGCGGATTAATAAAATGGAATCCCGCCATTAAATCGGAACATGACCGTTCCCAACTACGCGAAGCCTTGAAATCCAACAAGCTAGACATTGTGGCAACCGATCATGCTCCACATACATTAGCCGAAAAGGACAATCCATACTTACGTTGTCCTTCGGGAGCGCCCATGGTGCAACACTCATTAACGCTTATGTTAGAACTCGTAAATCAGGGAATTTATAGTTACGAACAAGTGATTGAAAAAATGTGCCACGCTCCTGCAAAACTGTTTAAGATCAAAAAAAGAGGATATATTCAAACCGGATTTTATGCCGATTTAGTTCTCGTAGATCCAAACAAAACATTTCAGGTTACAAAAAACAACATTTTATATAAATGCAAATGGTCACCTCTTGAAAATGAGACATTTAAACACTCCATTGTTACAACTATTTTAAACGGAGCAATTGCATATAAAAACGGAGAAGTTTATAAAACATTAGGAAAAAAGCTTGAATTCGACCGTTAATTACACGAGATTCGCTAATTAATGAAAGGGATGTACAACATAGCGCCAAGCTATACTGCTCCATTAAAAAGCAACATTAGTCAAAAAAAAAGTGTACAATATGCCGATACAAAAAAAAAGTCTTATATTGCGTTGAGTTATGAAATTTTAAACCGAAAAAATAACCAAAATTATGATAGAAAAGTACATAGCCGAACTGCTTGAAACAAACAATAGGGTGATCGTACCTGATTTCGGAGCATTTATGGTAAAAATAGATGCAGGCGACAAAACTGTCACGTTCAATGATTTTTTAAAGTACAACGATGGCTTACTAGTCAATCATATCGCATCGAAAGAGAAAATCTCTAAAGATGATGCTTTCAAGAAAATTAGAGAATTCGTTAAAGAGTTACTAAACACCTTAAAAACATCGCAGAAATTCACTTTAGGAACGATGGGATCATTGGTTAAGGACGAAAGAGGTGGTATTCGTTTTGTAGCGGAAAAATCAACAAATACAGTTAGTCCGGAAGATGCTGTTGAATCTGAGAAGGTTGAAGCAACAACAGACGAAACAGCCCCGAAAGCGACAGGCAAAACAGTTGTTGATGTGAAAAAAGACGAAAAAGCTCCTATAAAACCAGGGGCTCCGCTAGGTCAAAAACCGGCTGCAACACCTCCTCCTCCAATACCAGGACAAAGGCCCGAGCAACTTGGTAAACCAACTGTAAAACCAGGAACACCTCCGCCTCCTCAAGGAAGAAATCCAAACATTGCACCGAAAAAAGCACCGAAAAAAAACAACACAACAACTATTTTAATTATCGTAGGGATTGTTGTTGTCTTGGGTGTAATTGGAGGATTAATTTCCTTGAATTATGACGAATGGTTTGGAAAAGCAGAAAGAGAGCGTTTGGCAGAAGAAGCTCACCAAAAAGAACTTGTAATGAAAGCTCAACAAGACTCCATAAGGGAAGTTGAACGCGTACAAGATAGTATAAGAATAGCAACAGCAGAAGCTGAAGAGCTTGCTAGACAAAAAGAAATTGAAAAAAACCAAAAGAAATATTACCTAGTAGCAGGCAGTTTCAAGGTTCAGAAAAATGCTCAACGTTTTTCCGAACAATTAAATTCGCAGGGATACAAATCGGAGGTTTTCATGGAAAGCCGTGGTTTTTGGAGAGTTTCGTACAATAGTTTTATTGATCGCAGAGAAGCGTTTAATGAGTATCAGAAATTAAAACAAAACGAAATACAAGTCTGGGTTATCAGACATTAAAAAAAGCGGCTTAGGCCGCTTTTTTTGTTTCTATAAAATAAAAACTTATCTCTTTCCTGCCAATACAGCAAGTTTATATAAAATTCGTGCTCCAACATTGGCATCCCAATCACTACCAACTCCCGGAGAAACTTCGCATAAATCAAATCCAATAATTTGTCGTCCACTTCGTTTCAATACATGTAATAAATATAATGCTTGATTATAACTTAACCCTCCAGCCACCGGAGTGCCTGTATTTGGACATAGCTCAGGCATCAAGCCGTCAATATCGAAACTTATATAAACCTTTTCGGGCAATTCGTTAATTATGTTCAAACACTGTTGATGCCATGGGATACCTTGGAATTCATTCTCCTTGAGATCATGATCAGTAAACATAACTATTCGTGAATCCTCCTTTGCCAAAACAATTTCAGAAACGGAGACATCCCGAACCGCTACTTGAACGAGTTTTTGCACTCCACTGCATTTCAAAGCATTGTTCATAATGGATGCATGCGAATAGAGAAATCCTTCATAGGATAATCGCAAATCAGCATGTGCATCGATATGCAAAATGCCAAAAGAGCGATGGATTTCCGATAAAGCCTCTATTAAACCCAGTGGAGAACTGTGATCTCCACCCACAACGCCAACAATGGATGATTTGTGTAAATAATGCAACGAGGTTTGCTTCACAATTTCATTAACAGCAGAGCAATGATCGTTAATTGACTTTTGCATTGCGGATAATCCAAAATCAAGCTCAGCGCCACTCTCTAACGCAACTATAATTTGCTCCGCCTTTGGACGAAGGATTTTATTCCATTCTTCGATTCGACCATCCGGCAGAACGGAACCTATTTTTGTTTCCCACGCCTTTTCAACCTCAAAATCAAAAAAATCGAGTTGAACAGAGGCTTCAATTATAGCGTTGGGTCCTTGAGATGTTCCTGGACGATACGATGTTGTTACATCCCATGGAACATTCAACAATACAATATCGGAAGAATCCGGATTGTTGGGGAAGCCAAAATAATTACCATTGGCTACCCCAACATCTTCTGGATTAAACTCGTTATTATTCATTAAGCAAACGCTTTACATACGTTGGCAATACAAATGCCGCGGCATGCAATTCTGGATTATAATAATGCATTATATTATTGCTGATAAATGTATCTGCATTTGCGATATCGATAACCTTTGGATTGACGTTTCCTTTTGAGCCAATTTGTATCGACCAAACTCCCGATGGATAGGTTGGAATGTTAAAAAGAAGGGTGTTTACTTTGGTTTTGCCATAAATCTCTTTTAAACAGACATTTAATTCCGCAAAAGTTTCCGTATTAAACTTTGGAGATTCCCCTTGTACCACTAATAAGCCATTATCGTTCAGGATTCGCTTACAGTTTTTATAAAACTCATTGCTGAATAATCCTTCAGATGGTCCCACAGGGTCAGATCCATCAACGATCACTAAGTCATAACTTGCCTCGGATGCGTCTGCGGCGAATTTGATTCCGTCACCAATAACAAGATTCAGTTTTGGATGCGAGAATGCAGCACTCAATGTTGGAAGATGCAGTTTTGAAGCTTCGATAACTGCGTCGTCAATCTCAACCATATCAACATGCTCAATACTACGGTGCTTAAACAATTCGCGAATGGTTCCGCCATCGCCACCGCCGATTACCAACACTTTTTTAACTGCTCCGTGAGCTAAAACAGCGGGATGAGTGATCATTTCATGATAATGGTACTCATCTTTCTCGGTACACATAAACATATTATCGATGGTTAATGCCTTACCATAACCATATGTATTTATCACTTTAACCTTCTGATATGGAGATTGTTTTTCGTACAACACATCGCCTGAATGACGTAGCGATAAGGCTTGATTCTCATCTTTGTCCGTAAACCAAACATTCCGTTTGTATTGAGGTTTTACAACATCACTAATTTGTTCGCGATTTCCCCGAAGATCGAAATCGAGTCGTTCTAAAAGATTTACAGATCCTCGTTTAAGTTCAAGGGCACTATAATTCTTAGCTCCAAATCGGGTTTTAAGTTCATCGAATGAGACCCATGGATTAACGGTATCGCCACATGTGAATAAATCCACAGCAGCATACCCATACTCGGGCCATGTATGAATCGCTAAATGGCTTTCTTGAATAACTACAACGCCAGAAACTCCATATGGACTAAAGTGATGGAACGTTGAATTGATAACGGTTGCGCCTGATTTGACCGCAGCATCTACCATACTTTTTTCAATAAATGACACGTCATTCATAATTTCGGGTTTGCACCCATTAAACTCCACTAAGATATGTTTTCCTAATGCTCCCATTTTTGTTTCTATTTAAGTATTATACTAATTCAATTATTGATTGTAAAATTACGGTTTTATTTTAGCAATTTCGCAAAAAAAACAAATGAAGTAAAATGAGAAAACCTATTCTACTTCATTCAATATCTAGTATGTGTTAAAAATATACAACAAGGTTACACCCTTGTAATTTCTATATACATTGTTGTTGGAAATTCATAACTCACTTTAAAATAGCAAATTTCTCAAGTTCAGAACTTACTTTTAATCCTTTATTGATTACGTTATCTTTTTTCAATTCGAAACGCTGACGATTCTCAATAATTACAAAATTGATAGCCGATCCTTTGCTAATTAACCCATCTGCCTCGGTTATTATTAAAGAGGGTGCACTCCCTATTTTCCCAATTATGGCGCCAAGATCTACACTTTTATCTTGGGAAATAAAAATCATGTGTTGTGTAGTAATATCACCAACAGATTTAACTTTCTGTACTTCAATCGATTGATTTCCTGCGGATTTCGTTCCTGCTACTTTAATAAGTTCTTCGTATATCGGTGAATTACCGTAAACTGCAATTACAAAATTCCCACTTCTAGTTGAAACAGGCCATTCGACATATTTAGTAAAATTATACACAAACATAGCTTGAACTTTCTCCGCCTGTCCATAAACAGCTATGGCAAAGAATAATGCGATTGATAAGCTGAGAAATCGTTTCATAAACTTTCCTATTAAATTTATTGTTTTTTCAATTAAAGCAAATACTGTGCTAAATATAGATAAACCGATCTATAAAATAAAATTAAATGGGGACATTATCTTTATTTTCTTAAAATAAGGATATACAATTTGACTTAAATATAATCCATTTGGATCGACCGACTCTCCTGCTTTTGATCGATCATGTTCATTAACAATCTCTTCGAAATCCGAAATTGTGATTTTGTGCTCCCCAACTTCAAGTAAAGTCCCAACAATGGCACGCACCATATTTCTTAAAAAACGATCGGCTGCAATTTCAAACACATAGAGATTTTCACAAGGTTGTGTCCATTGCGCAAAAGAGACATCACAGATTGTGGTCTTATTATCGCTTCCAATTTTACAAAAGCTCTTAAAATCAGAAACATTCAATAGTTTATTTGCCGCTTGATTCATTAATTCAATGTCGGGAACTTTCTTTCGAATGGTGGTTAAATTGCAACTAAATGGATTTTTTGCAACTTCGATCACATAATGATATGTCCGCGAAAGGGCATCGTATCGTGCGTGGGATTGAACGTCCACCCGAAAGACCTTATAAACAACAATATCGGCAGGTAACATTCGATTTAATCGATGGGTAATCTCTTGACAATCGTCAATTTCTGTATTAACATCGAAATGCGCAAAAAATTGAATGGCATGTACTCCGGCATCGGTTCTTCCAGCACCAACGGTTTCAATATTTTGACGCAAAAGCTTCGATAATCGATCGTTTAAAACACCTTGAACCGTTATTGCGTTATTTTGGATTTGCCAACCACTATAATTTGTCCCTCGGTATGCTAAATGTATAAAATATCGCATTGCTGTGATTTATTAATGATTATCGTTAAAATTCCGTTAAAGTTTCCCCATAAAACGCACCATTGTAACATAGGTACGTTATTTTTGTACACAAATCGAAATGCAAATTTAAACTTTAACTTAAACATATTATGAATTCCACCGTCGACATTCGCGAACTAAATGAACGCATAAAGTTAGAAAGTGCTTTTACAGAGATCATTACCCTTGAAATGAATAAGGTAATAATTGGTCAAAAAAAGTTGGTTGAGAGTTTATTAATCGGGCTCTTATCCGATGGTCACATATTGCTAGAAGGAGTCCCTGGTTTAGCAAAAACACTTGCTATAAGCACATTAGCACAAACTATTGATGCAGGATTTAATAGAATTCAATTTACTCCCGACTTGCTCCCTGCCGATATTGTTGGCACCATGATCTATAGTCAGAAAAAGGAGTTATTTGAAGTAAAAAAAGGTCCTATTTTCACGAATTTCATTCTCGCTGATGAGATTAACCGTGCCCCGGCGAAAGTACAAAGTGCGCTACTGGAAGCGATGCAGGAAAAACAAGTAACCATTGGCGATACTACGCACAAGCTTCCCATTCCATTTTTGGTACTGGCAACACAAAACCCCATCGAGCAAGAAGGCACCTACCCGCTTCCCGAGGCACAAATGGACCGTTTTATGTTAAAAGCGGTGATTAATTATCCGTTGATCGAGGAGGAAAAGCTGATCATGCGACAAAACTTAACCAAAGATTTTCCGTTTGCAAATAAAGTTGTTTCGGCTGCCGAGATCGTAAAAGCCAGAGAGGTCCTTAAAGAGGTTTATTTGGACGAAAAAATTGAACGATATATCGTTGACATTGTTTTTGCTACTCGTTTCCCCGAACAATACAAACTAAGCGAACTAAAAGAGATGATTGCTTATGGAGGTTCGCCACGTGCAAGCATTAGCTTAGCAAAAGCAGCAAAGGCATATGCTTTCATTAAACGACGCGGTTATGTTATCCCCGAAGATGTACGTGCCGTATGTCATGATGTATTACGCCATCGAATTGGAATCACCTATCAGGCTGAAGCAGAAAATATTACATCCGTTGACATTATAGACCAAATTTTAAATACAATCGAAGTGCCTTAATCAATAAAGTAAGGGATTATTGTCAATTTAATATCTAACTCACAAAATAGAAAACGGTGCAAACAAGCGATATATTAAAGAAAGTTCGCAAGATAGAGATCAAAACCAGGGGATTAACACGTCACGTTTTTGCCGGTCGCTATCATTCCGCTTTTAAAGGAAAAGGGATGACATTTAGCGAAGTACGTGAGTATCAGTATGGCGACTCGATTCGAAATATCGATTGGAACGTTACGGCGCGATTTAATCACCCATTCGTAAAGATTTTCGAAGAAGAGCGCGAGCTAACGGTTATGCTTCTCGTGGATTTAAGTGGATCACGAAATTTTGGATCCAATACAATTCTAAAAAGGGATTTAATGACTGAGTTGGCTGCCGTACTCTCGTTCTCGGCCATCCAAAACAATGATAAAATTGGAGTGCTCTTTTTTACCGATCAAATTGAAAAATTTATCCCCCCTAAAAAAGGAAGAACGCATATATTACGCATTATAACAGAGCTACTTACATTTGAACCCAAAGGAAAAGGAACCGATATTACAAAAGCACTTGAGTTTTTCACAAGTGCCATTAAACGTAGGTGTACAGCATTTGTAATTTCCGACTTTATTGATCAAGGATATGAAAAAGCAATGATGATTGCCAATAACAAGCATGATTTAGTTGCCTTGCGCATTAACGATCCGGCAGAAAACAATCTTCCAAATGTTGGATTAATACGACTAAACGATGCCGAAAATGGGGAGGAATTTTGGGTTGATACTGCCCGGAAAAAAAATCAAACCACTTACAAAACGTGGCGCAATGATCTAGAACAGTATTTTAATCGATCGATAACAAAAAGCGGAGTAGATTCTGTAAACATTCAGACCAACGAAGATTATGTTATACCATTGATAAAATTATTCAACAAAAGATCCCTATAATTTTCACTATTCAATCAGCAACGCCCTAAATGTTGTACCCATACTCATACAACTAATTTGTTATGAAACTAAAGACGCTAATAATATCTTTTATCTTACTATTGACAATGGGATTACTGTCGAGCTCGGCTCAATCCGTGGATCCTGTTGCTAGTGCCAAGCTAGACACCACCTTAGTTTTAATTGGCGATCATGTAACCCTGCAAATTGATGTGGAATTGTTCGATTCTACATTTGTACAATTTCCGGTTTACACCGACACCATTACAATGGATGTGGAGATACTGCGAGATTTACCATTTGATACAATCCGAGAAAACAATAAAACGGTAATCCGAAAGCAATACATTTTAACATCGTTCGATAGTGGTAGCTATTATATAAATCCTATTGCAATAACCTTGCGCACCAAGGAATCCGAAGCCCAAACAATTTATACAAATCCACTTTTCCTTAGTGTTCAGACCATTCAAATAGATAGCACGGAAAATAGAATTGCCGATATAAAACTCCCACTAGAAACTCCGCTTACAATTAATGAGTTTATAAGCGAATATCTGCCATACCTGTTAATTATGATTACGGTTGGAATACTTGCATTTTTGTTAATTTGGCTTATTCGCAAAACCAAAAAGCAACCTACGGAACCCATTGTTGAAATTCCAAAAGAGGAGGCTCATGTTATCGCTTTGCGCGAACTCGATGCATTGAATGCAAAGAAAATGTGGCAGGAAGGAATGATAAAACCGTTCTATTCCGAACTCTCCGATATAATACGACGATATCTGGAACATCGATATGAGATTCCAGCATTGGAAAGCTCAACATCAGAAATTGCTTTTATTACTAAATCGCTTGCGATATTAGACAAAGAGATACAACACAAACTAATGGAGTTTTTAGAGACAGCCGACCTTGTTAAGTTTGCAAAGTTTGAACCATTAGCTTCAGAACATCTGAAATTTATGGAACAATCCTACTCTTTTGTGTTAAAAACAAAAATTGAAATCATTGATAAAGAGGGGACAAACAACGACGCTACTCAAAACAAAGAAGAGAACAACACAAACTAATTAACCAATAATTAAAACAAACTTAAAAATCACATAAATGTTCGACTATTCTTTTGCTAATCCCGAATATTTCTATTTGCTCATATTGCTTGCACCGCTTATAGGATGGTACATATGGCGCGAACCACGGAAACATGCAACCTACCAAGTAAGCAGTTTATCGGCATTTAGTACAGGAAACATACAATGGAGGGTGCTTTTACGCCATTTACTATTCGGATTGCGGATAATTGCATTCGTTTTATTAATCACCATAATAGCCCGACCTCAATCGTCGAGAGCGTGGGAAACCCAAACAACTGAAGGAATTGATATAATAATTGCTCTCGATATATCGGGAAGTATGCTAGCGCAGGATTTTAAACCCGACCGAATTGAGAGTGCCAAGGAACAGGCAATTCGATTTGTTAATGGTCGCCCCAATGACCGAATTGGACTGGTTATTTATGCTGGCGAAAGTTTCACCCAATGTCCGTTAACCACCGACCACGCGGTTTTAATAAATATGATTGGAGAAATTAAACCGGGCATAATTACAGACGGTACTGCCATTGGACTTGGATTGGGAACGTCGATAAATCGATTAAAAGAGAGTAGCGCCATGAGTAAAGTTGTGATTTTACTCACCGATGGTGTAAATAATGCCGGCGCTGTTGACCCAATTACAGCCGCCGAAATTGCAAAAACATTTGGTATCAGAGTATATACCGTAGGTATTGGCACACGAGGCGAAGCGCCCTATCCGGTACAAACCCCCTTTGGCATACAATATCAGAATATGAAAACCGAAATCGACGAGGATCTTCTGCGTCAAATTGCCGATCTAACAGATGGACAATACTTTAGAGCAACCAACAAAAGAACCCTGTCGGAAATTTACGATCAAATTGATACGCTTGAAAAAACAAAAATAGAAGTTAAAGAATACAGTAAAAAACAAGAGGAATATTTAACATTGGCCATATTAGCATTGGCCATTGTTTTATTTGAATTCACCTTGCGTTTTACGATACTTAGAACCCTTCCTTAAAAGAAAATAAGCTATGTTTGAATTTGGAAATCCACAATATTTACAAATCCTTTGGATAATACCGTTGCTAATTTTAGTATTCGTAAGCTGGAGAGTTATAAGCAATCGGAAGGTGAAAAAACTCGGGAATCCAGAGATTGTTGCATTTTTAATGCCTTATCGATCGACCACTCGTCCAACATATAAATTTATTTTTTGGATTATAGCAGTTATCGCACTCATACTATTATTAGCACGACCCCGATATGGGGTTCGGACCGAAGAAGTACGCCGACAAGGACTTGAACTTGTAATTGCACTCGATATTTCCAACAGTATGTTGGCTGAAGACATCGCCCCCAATCGATTAATGGCATCAAAAAGGGCTATAAATCAACTTATTTCGAAATTGGAAAACGATCGATTAAGTCTCATTCTATTTGCCGGAGATGCGTTTACACAACTTCCCATGACCAACGATTATGGTGCAGCCAGAATGTTTGTTGATGCCGTTGAAACAGATTTAATTGCCAATCAAGGAACAGATATCTCAACAGCGATTAATCGTGGTTTAAGCTCTTTTTCGACCAACGAAACGAGCAATAAAGCGATGATTATTATTTCCGATGGAGAGGATCACGAAGAGAAGGCCATTGAACTGGCAAAAAAAGCAGGAGAAAAAGGGATTCGTATTTTCACCCTGGGAATGGGACTTCCAGAAGGTGCCCCAATTCCTGTGAAAGGAAGAAAAAACGAGTTTCATCGTGATAAAAATAACAACACCGTGATTACTCGTCTAAACGAGGGAATGCTTCAACAATTAGCTGCAGCAGGAAATGGAATGTATATTAGAGCAAACAATATACGCATAGGATTAATAACCCTCTTTGATGAACTTAATAAACTTGAAAAAGGCGAAGTGATTGGAAAAGTATTTGCCGAATACGAAGAACAGTATGGTTTTATTGCTGCTTTTGCGCTTATTCTACTATTAATAGAATTAATGATTTCGGAGAAAAAATCGGCATTATGGCAAAAAATAAACCCACTAAATCCCAAAAATAGAATATCCAAATAATTCTAAAAACAACACAACGTTGAATTATGGAAAAACATACAACATTCAAATTGACCCTTACTTTTGGACTTATTGTGATTGCATTTACACTTTTTGGTCAACAGGAGAGAAAATATATTCGCGAAGGAAACGAACTTTACCGATCAGCCATTGACGACTCCGGGAAAGTGGATTCAACCAAAATGAAAGAGGCTGCCGAGCTATATCGCAAGGCCATTGAAAAGGCACCTACATCGTATCAGGCGAAATACAATCTTGCAAATGCTAAATTCAAGAATCAAGACTATGAAGCCGCCGAGCGTGAGTTTAAATCCATTCAGAATAGTATTTCACACGATACAATTCAAGCTAAAATATATCACAACCTGGGAAATAGCCTCTTGATTCAAGGAAAAATTGAGGAGAGCATTGAGTCATACAAAAATGCATTGCGACGAAATCCGAAAGATATTGAGACGAAATATAATCTGGCTCTTGCGCAAAGCAAATTAGATCAGATGCAAAATCAGCAAGAACAAAACCAAGATCAGAATCAAGACGAAAATCAAGATCAAGACCAAAAACAGGAACAGAGTCAAGATAAAAAACAAGAGCAGCAACAAAGTACAGAAGAGAAGCAAGCCCAAGAGCAACAAGCCGAAGAAAAACAGGCACAAGCGGACGAAGAGAATAACGATAATATATCGAAAGAAGATGCACTGCGGATTTTAGAGGCGCTGCAAAATGATGAGCAAAACGTACAAGATAAACTTAAGCAACAAAATAAAAGCAAGGCACGACCGAAATCATCAAGAGATTGGTAAAATTGATACTAAAATTGTATTTTTGTATCAATAGACAAAAACAGACCTTTTTATCATTGCCATTAATTGAAAATATAGATTTATGAACTTTATTGGAAAATATATAGGAATTATTACTTTGCTGCTGATTGGACTAAATCCCTTTTTCGTTTCAGGTCAGGGGAAAATTGAAGGGCAAGCACCCAAAGTAGTACAAGAAGGAGAGCGATTTCAATTGGTTTATACAATAAACGCTAAATCAGATACTCCAAACATCAACATCCCCGATGCCTTTCAAATCCTAAGCGGTCCTGGAGTATCTCAGAGTCAACGAATGGAATACATCAATGGCAAGATGAACTCCTCTATATCAATAACATACACCTACATTTTACAGGCTCAAAAAGAGGGCGAATTTACGATACAACCGGTAAGTGTATCCATTGATGGAAAAACAGCGACCTCGAATGCAGTTACAATTGAAGTCGTTAAAGGCAATAACGCTAAACAACAACCTGCAAAAGGATTAGCCGAAAGCAAAGCAAATGGTGAAAAAGTAAAGTCAGATCCCGATTTTTTTGTTCGTGTGCATGTAGATCGTAAAAGTGTATATCAAGGAGAAGGCTTGGTAGCTACATTAAAATTATACACAACATTAAACCTTAACAGTTTCGAGAAAGTTGATTTCCCAAAATTCACTGGATTCTATAAAGAAGAGATCGAAACGGTATCGCAAATTCAACTGCAAAGAGAAAACGTAAACGGAAAAATATACCAAGCTGGTACAATTGCAAAATATCTGCTCATGCCCCAGCGTAGTGGCATCATCGAAATTGACCCTTTAAATGTTGAGGTAATCGTTTCGGAACGGGTGCGTTCAAACGATCCTTTTGATTCGTTTTTTGGCGGAAATGTCAGACGCTATAAAGTTGCCAACAGTAGCCCGATAGTAAAAATAGATGTAAAGCCGTTGCCCGAACCACGTCCCGATGATTTTACAGGTGGTGTAGGACAGCTGAAACTCAACGCCTCGGTTAGCCGAAATAGTTTAAAAACCAATGACGCTTTAAATTTAAAAGTAAAATTTACCGGCACAGGCAACATTCGTTTTTTAGATAACCCAAAAATAAATTTCCCAGTCGATTTTGAAGTTTATGATCCCAAAAAAGATGTAAATATTAAAGTAACCGCCAATGGTGCAACCGGAGTCGTTTTGTGGGATTACCTTGTTATTCCAAGACATGCAGGCGATTTCACCATCCCAGAAATTAGTTATTCCTATTTCGATCCATCGAGCAAATCGTACAAAAAATTAAAGGCAGGTCCATTTGCAATCAATGTTGAACAGGGTGCCGAACAGGCCAGCCAAGGAACCGTTTCGGGTCCCACTCGACAAGGAGTTCAAAATATAGGATCCGACATTCGATACATTCAAACAGGAAACTTAAATTTATCCTCCAAAGGACAGTATCTATTCAACACCCCTCTATTTTGGGCAGGATACATTATTCCGTTGTTAATATTCATTATCTATCTGGTAGTCAAAAGGAAACACGAACAAGATCGTTCCGATATCGTTAAAGTTAGAAACAAACGTGCCGCTAAAATTTCGCGGTCACGTCTAAAATCAGCACGGAAATACATCAAGGACAACAAAGAAGCACAGGTTTACGACGAGGTTTTGAGAGCACTGTGGCAATATTTGGGCGATAAACTGGCCATTGACCAAGCTCGTTTGAGTAGAGACAGCGTTTTAGAAGAGATGAAGAATCGCAATGTTGACCCGGAAGTAGTTGCAAAGGTGGTCGATCTAGCCGACATTTGCGAAATGGCACGTTACGCTCCGACAGCCGTTAAAACTCCGGCAGCAGAAGCATATGCGCAAGCGGTGGAATTATTAGTACAGTTAGAAAAAGCCGTCAAATAACCGGAATCCAAATAGCAATAACAAACATCAACGATTGAAAATTGAACGAAAATGAAAAAATCCATTATAATTGTCATCGTAGTAATACTTTTGGGATCGTTCGTTAAAGGACAGTCGAACTTAACGCCCTATCTTGACTCAGCACAGACGGCCTATGCAAACAATGATTTTAAAAACTCGGTTCGATTATATTTACGAGTTGTGGAACATGGCTACGAATCTCCACAGATTTTTTATAACATTGGCAATGGCTACTACAAACAGATGAAAATTGCCAACGCGGTTCTTTGGTACCAAAAAGCATTACAGATTGACCCTACATATGAAGATGCAATTGCAAACTTAAAACTGGCGCAAGAACTTATTGTGGATAAAATTGACCCAATAACCCCTCCGTTTTACAAGCGGTGGTACAAAAATATGATGCTATGGTTCTCGCCAAATACATGGGCATTAACAACATTAGGATCATTTTTACTATTCACTATTGCATTATTTATTCTGTTTTCCAATATCGAAAACAAACTACGGGGTTTGTCAATGCCGATTGGAATTTTAGCATTCATTTTAAGCGTCGGATCATTTTTTATCTCCAAATCCGCCTACAACTATGTTACAAATCGTTCCTTGGGCGTGGTAATGTCGCCTTCGGTAACCATCCGAAGTACGCCATATGAAGAAGGGACAAAACTTTTCACCATCCATGAAGGATTAACCATAAACATTACCACCGAAGTGGAAGGATGGTACGAAATCCGTTTAGAAGATGGTCGTGTAGGTTGGTTAATGACGAAAGATGTTGAGGCTATTTAAAGGAATGCCTGAAAAATATAGCCACTATTGGGTTCTATTTTTATGGAAATTCCCTGATGAATAATATGAGAAACGTTAGCTTCAATGGTTTCAATCCCAAATAAAAGTTCCTTTGCACTAACAAAATGGTCTAGTCCCAACCCCATGATTGCAAAGGCGTGATGAGGAATATAAATATTAAAAACATGTTGATTCAAAGGATCAAAATTAATCACAACCAACCAAAATTGCGATTTGTTGTGACGTAAAAACGCATAGATTTTATCGCTGTCCAAATTATGCTCATTTCCCCACATTAGATCATAAAAAGAGGATTGCAACAACGATGCATTAGCAAGACGCAGTTGCAACAAACGAGAATACATATTTCGTAACCACTGTTGTTCTGCACTCAAATTGGAGGCGTTAAATTCACCATTGGATACCCATTTCTGATAGGATTCTATTTTCCAATAATCAAAAATAGTAGTTCGTCCATCGGAACCGCTATATCCCTCACAATCAGAACCCGACTCCCCAATTTCTTGTCCAAAATAGACCATAACGGAACCTTGATGCATGGTAGAGGCCAATATCATTCCTGGAAATCCTATTTTTGCATTCCCGGCAAATTGTGCTGAAGCGATACGTTGTTCGTCATGATTTTCTAGAAACCGAAGCAAATGCGAGCCTAGCCCCTCTTGCTGTTTCCAACATTGCGAGATTAGTTTGGCCGAGGCCTGTCCACACAAAATGGCGCGAAGGTAGTTGTAGAACTCCTCTTTATCGTACAGAACATCAAATCCACCATCAAAAATATAACTTCGATACAAACTGGGGTTGTAAACCTCGGCCAAGAAAATAAGTCCCGCTCTTTTTTGTTTTATCTTTTTAATGACCCAATTCCAAAACTCAACCGGAACCATTTCAGCCATATCAACTCTAAAACCATCGACTCCTTTTGAACTCCAAAAATCAAGAATTTCAAACATTCGATACCATGTATCCGGAATTGGATCAAAATGCGGTGATTTTCCATTCCAATAATCGAGCCCATAATTTAATTTCACCGTTTCGTACCAATCATTGATAGAGGGCTTTACGGCAAAACAATCGTTTCCTGTTGCTTTGGCAGGAACCTCAACATAGGTGGAGTTTTTGTCAATATAAGGGAACTGAATTCCGTCGGGCAGTTCAAAGGAAGCACCCAGATAGTAAAAATTGTTTGTTGGGGAAAAGCGGAGATCAACGTTATCATTGGCTCCCAAATCGGGAATCCCGCTAGGCTTTGTTTCAGATTTATACTCCCTACAAACATGATTGGGAACAAAATCAATTAAAACGTTCAAATTCAGGTCGTGACAACGTTGAATAAGACTCTCAAACTCCTGCATCCGATTGGGCACATCGACGGCCAAGTCAGGATCTACGTCATAATAATCCTTTATGGCATAGGGTGAACCAGCAACGCCTTTCACTATGGATTCATTGTCGTGTGTTAAGCCAAATTCACTGTATTTTGAACAGGAAGCGTGCCGTATAATTCCGGTAAACCACACATGAGTATAGCCCATGTTCTTAATTTCTAAAAGTGCTTCTTTAGTAAAATGGTTGAATTTCGAACATCCATTTTCAAGTCTAGAGCCAAATGGTTTATTCACTCCTTCCGAAACTTGAAATAATCGGCTAAAAACTTGATAAATATTAATAATCATCGGAACTCTTTTAAAATGAGAAACATCTATTTTCATTGTATTGCGATAACAGTCGCAAACCATATAGCGAAGATAGTAAGTTATTGACAATCAAGAAAACAAATTAGATTATTATTAAAAATAAATGTAACTTGCATTATTTTAAGGGGAATTTTGGGTACGGTGATTCAGACAGAAACCGTTTCCAATAGCATTCAGGGATACTTAGATTTACAACTTTAAATGGGGAATAAATAATGAGACCTAAATTACTTACAGGTTTTGAGGAAGACGTCTATAATGGATATCTCTCCTATTTCACAGCCTACACAAACCGGAATTGGGATGGTATGCTAAAAACTTTTCATCCTGAAATTACCGCTGTGGGAACTGGAATTGACGAGGTTAAACTCTCTTGGGAAGAGATAATCGAGTTTTACAGACGGGAGTTTGAACAAGCTCCCGAGGCAATGAAATACGACATTACCGATGTTTTCGTACAAAAAATATCGTCGGATTCTGCCCTATTAGTTCTAACCTGCCACATGAAATACGCATCTCTGCAACAACATTTTTGTGTTCCAAACAACCGAACTACTGCCATAATGAAACTTTCAGGCGGAGCTTGGAAACTTCTTCACGGACACTGGTCGCAACCTGCCGAAGGACAAGATATTGGGGAGAGTATTCCATATAAAAAACTTCAGGAGAAAAATAAAAATTTGGAACAAATAGTACTCGCTAGAACGCAACAGATTCAGGATCAAAATGAAAAGTTAGAAAAACTAAACAATACTAAAAATCATTTATTTTCAATTATAGCCCATGATTTACGAAGTCCGTTTAACGTTTGATGGTATGGTGTCGTGCGGGATTACGAAGCGTTAAACTATCAAGTTACACCGCCATTTTTTACGAGCTACAAACGCTCGAAAACCTCTGAAACCCGCATGCACTATACCATGTGTTGTGTGCTGGCTGTTTTTTTCTTTGTAATATTAAAAAAATCTTAAAAAAATTTGTATACATCGTAAATCTATGTATCTTTGTCCTATGTATTCAAAAGAACTATTAAAAGGAACTCTGTCGGCTATCGTACTAAAGTTACTTGCCGAAAATAGTAAAATGTACGGATATCAAATTACCCAATTGGTAAAAAAATTATCCGATGGTAAAATTTTACTAAAAGAAGGGTCGCTATATCCGGCTTTGCACAAACTCAAAAATGACGGGTTAATCACTGTTGAAACCGAAAATATCGGGAAACGGGTCAGACATTATTATTCATTAACCACTGAAGGCATCAAAGTGAAACTTGAGAAAGAAGCGGAACTGAAGGATTTTATCAATACCATTAATAAAATTATCACATCATAATCATAAAACTATGAGCAATCTAACTGAACAGAATATCGAATTTATTACCCAAATTATCAATAGGAGCAAAATTGAATCTAGTGAAATGAAAGAAGATTTAATTGACCATTTTTGCTGTGCTATTGAAGAAGAAATGAGAAAAGGGTTAAATTTTGAAAAATCGTATGATAAGGCCTATCAGAATATCTGTCCCGATGGTTTTGACGAAATCCAACGTGAAACAGTCTTTTTATTAACTTTTAAAAAAATTAAAGCGATGAAACGATTAATGTATGTATCTGGTTATCTATCTGCGATAGGAATAACCACAACAGTTTTTATGAAATTAAATCATATTGCCTATGGCCAAATAGCTCTTTTATTTACATCTGCAATTTTGGTTTTTCTCTTTCTACCAGCTCTTTTTATAAATCTATACAAAAGAGAATTAACTAAATCCATAAGCGACAAACTAAAGTATATGTCTGGATTATTAGGAGTAGTTCTTTTAGTTGCTTTCGTAGTTTTTAAAATTTCTCATTGGCCAGGAACTACAATGATTTTCTTAACATCAATTGTAATAATCAATTTTGCGTTTTTCCCGTTTCTATTTTTCAAAATGTATAGAAAATCTATCGAATAATTTAGCTAATCCATCGGATAAAACTTTGAAATTAACTATCCTTTCTGCAATGAGAGGGTGGTTTTTTCAGCTTATGACTAACGTCAAAATTTTCATCTATAAATCAGCAAGTTATATTTTAAGAAAAACATTACACCATTCATAAATTAAATCAGTTTTTGTCTAAAATTTTGATTTCGTTAGCTTAAAAACTCAACTGTTTCAATAGTACGGGGATTGCACACAACTCATTTTTGGGGTTATCCGAAATAATGTTGCTAAATTATGATAAAAACTACTCAGAAAAGGATTATTTCAAAAATCATTTAAAAATCATAAATCAGCAAGCACTCTATTTATTTACAACGGCAGACAATCTACTAAATTGGGCAAAAAAACAAATTGACGAAGTAAGCACGAATATCCAAAGTTGCAACATAACAAACATTATTGACGAACAGATTACGACTTTATCCAATCTCTATCATTCAAAAAAGCTTAAAATTGAGAAGAATTTTCATCCCGATTTAACATTCCATTCCGATCCTGAAATACTCAATATTGTTCTGCGCAACGTAATTACCAATGCCATAAAATACTCATACGAGGGGAATAAAATATTAATATCCGTTAAAATTAATAACTCCAAATTAAATATAGCCATACATGATTTTGGAATAGGAATTACCGATGAACAAATTGAAAACATTATGAAATCCGACAGTTTCGTCACATCGTTGCAAGGAACAAAAAACGAAAAAGGAACCGGAATTGGGTTACGATTAAGTATGGAACTACTGAAAACCCTGAATGGGAGTATAACAATACACCGTAACACAGACAAAGGCACCAATGTTTTGATCGAAATCCCTGAAAATATACCCTCTAGTGTCTAGGAAATCTTGTAAGATTCTTCGGGGAATGTAACGCAGTAGTGTAGAAAATCTAGTATTTATTGTTGATAATCCTCTAGACAACAATGAAATATAATATTAAAACAGCCCGTTAAGCGTAATCTGCCAAGGCAGCCATCAGCTTACGACGTGCAATAAAAATTCTACTTTTGACCGAGCCAATCGGCAAGTTTAACTTTTCGGCAATTTCTTTATATTTATATCCCTCGGTATGCATATTAAAGGGCACTTTGTAGTCGTCAGGAAGCATGGCTATTGCTTTTCTAATTTCGCGTTCTGAATAGTAGCTGTCAGGACTCATACTACCTTGCTCGAAAGGAATCTTAAGCATTGTTAAATCCTTGTTTGTATCAAGACTTCTCCCGATACGAATATTTTTTCGATAATTATTAATGAACGTATTTTTCATTATTGTGAAAGTCCACGAACGCAGGTTTGTTTCATCCTTAAAGTTGTCTTTATATCGAATAGCCTTAAATATGGTCTCTTGCAATAGATCATCAGCATCGTTATGATCGGTAGTTAAACTAAATGCAAACCGGTACAAGCTACTCTGTAATGAACACAGTCTTTTATTAAATTCAATTTGAGTCATAACAATTGGAGGTTTTAATTAGTGTAAAGGTGGTAAAAAAGTCACACAATTAAACACGTATTTATACCTATTTAATTGTGTTAAGAACTGTTTTTTCGTTTTTGTTTAACGCAATGGCCGTTTAATTTATACATTCGCACTCTATAGCTACTTTTCAAAGAATAGACCGATGAAAACTTTCTTGAACCTTATTTCAGATGATTTATACGCACGATTTGGTACAGCTCTTTCCGAAATTACTGTCATCCTTCCGTCCCGACGACCGGAGTATTTTTTTTATCGCTATTTAAGTCAGGCAGCAAAACAGGATATTTTGGCACCAAAAGTTATAACGTTGGATGAATTAATCACCGATTGGTCGCAATTAACCATTGCCGGAAATCTGGAATTAATTTACCATCTATATAATGTATATAAAGAGGTGACACATAGCGACGAGACGTTTGATCAGTTTTTCTTTTGGGGCGAGCTAATGCTTTCGGACTTTGGTGATATTGACAAAAATTTGGCCGACCCAAAAAAGATTTTCGCCCATATTAAGGAGCTAAAGAGCATCGAAGAGATGTTTGTGGATGAGGATATGAATAAACTAATCAGTAATTTCTGGAAATCCATTTATTCGGAAGAAAACAGCACCATAAAGGAACGATTTTTAAAATTTTGGGAGAACCTCTTACCTGTTTACACACACTATGTTGCCCATTTAAAGAAGAGCAATCTTGCTTATAAAGGGATGGCGTATAGAAACGTATGCGAATCTATACAAAACAAAACTGCGAAAATTCCCAATTGTCAATATATTGTTGCAGGATTTGATGCGCTTTCCAACTCCGAAATTGAGATTCTAAAACATTTACAAGCGAACAATCAAGTTCTATTTTACTGGGACTACGACGAATCATATTTGAAAGAACCTTACGAAGCAGGAAGATTCATGCGCGAAAACCTACAGATGTTTCCATCGGCACTCAGTTCTTCAAACTTCAAAAATTACAGTCAAAAGAAAAACGTTATACGTGCCGAAGTCCCAGGATTGTCAGGCATTGCAAACATTGCTACCGAACATGCCATAGCCATGGATGCCGACACAAACCTAGACCCCGATAATACGGCTCTTATTTTAGTTGACCAAAACCTACTTTTTCCAACAATATCGGCACTTCCCAAAATTGAAAACCTAAATATAACCCTTGGGTGGCCTGTAAAACATGCCGAACCAGCTTCGTTTCTCTTGCATCTTCTTGATGTATGGCAATCGATGGAACATCGAGAAGCCCAAAATACGATTGCCGTTTCTGTCATCCGAAAACTTATTTCCCATTCTTGGATCGCTCCTGAATTGGCGGATAAAATCATCGAATTATGTGAGGGAAATCTATTTGTAAAAACGGATGTTCTAAAAATCGACCCTTTATTAAATATCATCCTCGGCAGAAAGGAGAAGGATCTTACCAAAACTTGTATTAACACCCTAAAACATCAACAAAAACAGTTTCATGAAAGCCCGTTAAAAGATGCCACATTGGAATCTGAAGTTATATATCACCTTCTGAATCAATTCAATCAATTATCAAATGTGTTTGCCAAGTTCGACATAAAACTCACTGTTTTAACACAAATAAGGCTTTTAAAACAAATAATAAGCAATATGAGTATTCCATTTGAAGGATCGCCATTGAGTGGATTACAGATTACAAACTTGACCGAAACCCGATGCTTGGATTTCAAAAACATCATATTTGCGGGAATTAACGAAGGTATATTGCCCAATAATTCCGTGAAAATTTCGCACATTCCACATTCGATTCGTAAAGCATTTAAGTTGCCCACATTTGAGAACATGGTAAATCAAGAGGCGTACTATTTTTACAGAAGTTTACAACGGGCTCAAAACATTGTTTTTATTAGCAATACCGACGAGCAAGAGGTCGAAAAAATCGAAGAGTCCCGGTTTGTAAAACAAATATTTTTAGAACAGTCTTGGAACTTCGCCAAAACCCAAAACTACAACTATAATTTAAAAATAGAATACCCCTCCCCCATATCCTACGGATGGAGCGAGAAGGTTGAAAAATATATGAGCCGATATTCAGTATCGGAAAAACATGGAATTAGCCCATCGGCAATAAACACATATCTGGATTGTCCGCTGAAATTTTACTTAAAATATCCAATGCAGTTAAAGGAACCGAACATTACATCGGAGACAATGGATCCACGGATATTCGGAAATTTAGTCCATTTAACGTTAGAGCAGCTTTACACACCTTTCCTCAACAAAACAGTGGAAGCTGAAAAATTCAAAGTATTGTTGGGATCCAATATTGTGGAAAATGCGGTGGAAGAGGTGTATCAAAAATCGAAAGATATAAATGCAGACTCGGGATACAATAATCTTTTTAAAAGCATTGTAATTGAGTATGCTAAACAAATTATTGCAATGGATGCCGAAAACGCGCCCATCAAGATTTTAGGACTCGAAGTGCCCATATCGGGAGATATTACCATTAAAACTTCAGACGGAGAAAAAAACATTTATATTAAAGGAAATATCGACCGAGTCGATGAACATAATGGAGTAATCCGAATTTTAGATTATAAAACCGGAAATCCAGAGATCTCTGTGAAGGCAAATTTAGAAAACGTATTCACCGATGATAAAACTCGACGCAAAGAGGCTCTTCAAGCATTTACATACGCCTGGCTCTACTCAATGCAGGCCTCCAATGAAAAAACGATGCCCATTCAAAGTGGGTTAATAATCACCCGTAAAGCCTTCAAAAAGGAATATCCCATGTTTCATATAAGCGGAATGAAAGACATTCCCATCAATTTCAACGATATAGAAGACCTTTTTATTGAAAAAATAAGTGAATTATTGTCCAAAATATTCGATAATAAAAACAAATTCGAACAAACAAAGAGTATTGAATCTTGTAAGTATTGTCCATACAAACAAATTTGTCAACGTTAGTCATTTTCAGTAAAAGACACTGATTCAATGATGATTTAAAAAAAAGTGTTATTCCCTTGCATGTAAAGCAATCAATCAGTATATTTATCGCTATTTATTACAAACGGAATACGGACACTAGGCTAATTGATCAACCGATTAAAAACGAAAATCATGTTAAAAACTATCATAATAATTAAGTTTTCAGCACTATTTGCTTTAACAGCAACAATTGCATTATCGGGGTTCGCGCAAGAACAAATAACACACCCAATAAAAATATATAAAGCTCCTGACGGAAAACTATATGCGAACAAAGCACAATCTATGTATATATGGCTTTCAAGCAGTCCCGATGAATCGAGCGAGAAATTTCGCCTTGAAAGTGAACATTCAAAAAAATATACAAATCCATTTTATTTTGATACCGAAGGATACAACACCATCCGGACTCCTTCACAAGTTGATACCGTTACAAAACAAATTATTTATCCATTGCAGGATATAATATTTGAAGTTTTTGCTGACAGCAGAGCACCCTACTCAAGGATTAAATACGAAGGAGCAAAAACA
>Ga0265295_1002258_pt1 | contig 31198 bp, 30 predicted proteins | sample Munlansysbiofilm_FD_192503 | JGI IMG/M metagenome (GOLD analysis project Ga0265295, IMG submission 192503) | Leachate microbial communities from a municipal landfill in Southern Ontario, Canada - Methane capture system biofilm | ecosystem: Engineered > Solid waste > Landfill > Unclassified ... | reverse complement strand
CTATGACATTGAATGATTGTTCCATTTGGAAGTTCGCCTTTAGCAGGTGGAACGTCAAGTGGACTTGGTAGATAATCAACAACACCATCTAGTAAGAGTTGGACACCCTTGTTTTTATAAGCACTACCCGCAAATACTGGGAAGAATGAACCGGTTAAGACTGCTTTACGAATGACCTTCTTGATTTCTGGAACAGTTAGTTCTTCGCCATCAAGGTATTTCATCATGAATTCATCATCATATTGTGAGATGGCTTCGAGTAATCTTGCACGGTAGAGTTCAACTTTTCCAGTCAGCTCAGCCGGAATTGCGATTTCGGTTGGAGCGTGGGTGTTATCGGTATCGTAAACCCAAGCTCTTTTCTCGATTAAATCAACAACACCAATAAAATCAGATTCAACGCCAATTGGATATTGAACCGCCGCAGCGTTAGCTGCTAAACGGGAGTGAAGCGTATCAACGCTCATTTCAAAATCAGCACCAATAGCATCCATTTTATTAACAAAGACAATACGTGGAACGTTATATTTTGTTCCTTGACGCCAAACTGTTTCAGTTTGTGGTTCAACACCACTCTTGGCATCTAGAACTGTCACAGCACCATCTAAAACCCGGAGTGAACGTTCAACTTCAACGGTGAAGTCAACGTGCCCTGGAGTGTCGATAATGTTGACACGAATACCTTTCCAAAAGGCGGTTGTGGCGGCACTTGTGATTGTGATGCCGCGTTCTTGTTCTTGCGCCATCCAGTCCATTGTTGCTGCCCCAGCATGGGTTTCACCAATTTTGTGAATCTTTCCTGTATAGAAAAGAATACGTTCAGTGGTGGTCGTTTTACCTGCATCAATATGGGCCATGATGCCGATATTGCGCGTATGAGCTAGGTCATAACTCTTGAGATCATTTTTAATATCAGACATTATTACCTCCTCTAGTAACGATAGTGCGCGTAAGCTTTATTGGCTTCCGCCATCTTATGCGTATCTTCGCGCTTCTTGACTGATGCGCCGGTTCCGTTTGCGGCATCAATAATTTCAGCGGCTAATCTTTCTTCCATTGTCTTCTCATTACGGAGACGTGAATAGTTAACTAACCATCTAAGACCTAACGTTGTTTTCCGTTCAGTGGTAACTTCAGTTGGGACTTGGTAGTTTTGGCCGCCGACACGACGAACCTTTAATTCTACTTCCGGCATGATATTGCTTATCGCGGTCGCGAAGACGTCCATGGCTGGTTGGCCGGTTTTTGTCTCGATACGTTTGAAAGCGTTGTATAAAATGGTTTGGGAAACTCCGCGTTTTCCGTCAAACATGATTTTATTAATTAGACGTGTAACAAGTTTTGAATTATAAATTGGATCTGGCAACACATCGCGTTTGGCTACATTTCCTTTACGTGGCATATAAATTCCTCCTTCCTGAATTATCGAATAATATACCTTAAATACTAATTTTCTGCTTTAACTGGGCGCTTGGTTCCGTATTGACTACGGCCTTGACGACGTTTGTCGACACCGGCTGTATCAAGTCTACCGCGAACGATGTGATAACGAACACCTGGTAAATCAGGGACACGGCCACCGCGAATTAACACGGTACTATGTTCTTGTAAGTTATGTCCTTCACCGCCGATATAGGCTGTGACTTCATAGCCATTTGAAAGACGAACCCGAGCATATTTACGCAACGCTGAGTTAGGTTTCTTTGGAGTCATTGTTCCAACACGAGTACATACTCCACGTTTTTGCGCGGCGTTTTGTTCTGTCTCGACGCGTTTCAATGAGTTCCACCGACGATTGAGCGCTGGTGATTTACTTTTGTAGGTTACTTTAACCCGTCCTTGTCTGACCAATTGATTAATTGTAGGCATAAGTTTTCTCCTTTCATAACACTTATTGCACGACACGATACCGGGTGTATCAAGTTTTTCACTTAAAAAATGACCGGTATGGTCTTGAGCACGGATTTGATTATAAAGTTAACACTAAAGTTTGTCAACTATCTTAGCAAAAATAGTTTATATTTTTTGTGAAAAATCAACACTGATATAATCACGATTTAAATCATTAACCATAAAGGTATAAGCTAATTCATCTCCGCGGTTAAATGTGAAGTCGGTGAAAGTGTTAACGCCAAAAGAATCGCCCTTATAAAATAAGGTATCTTCACTAGCCTTTTCTCCGGTTTTAAAGGTATTTAACCCACTTTTCTCTAGAAGTGAGTAAATTTTAAAGGCCGTCTTTTTGCCTTGATTAGTGCGTCCAGTTGAATTGGTGTGCGCGAGTAGTTCTAAAAGCCCGGTACTAACGCCGTCATATTCATCACTATAGACATAATCTCGTAAGTAATTATCTTTTAATTCATAGACGGTTCTTGCATCAACATGATAGATCTTCAACCCGGCCCGATTAGGAAGTTTAAATTTTTCGTTGAGCCGACTATCAAATTCATTTAAGGCGGTTGGGGTGTAATACTCAAGTAATAAGTACTCATCCATCGGGTTACCACTCCAGTGATTATTGATGATGAGCAGATCACCGCTCTCAACGAAGGGCCGGAGTTTTACTCGTCCAGGCCCATCGAGAATCATTGGCTTAGCCCACTCCAAAAGTAATTTGCTCAGGCCACTATGATCGCCGATTGTGTAGTCCATCATATCAAAGCCACCAAGGGGATTATCTTTATCATCAAGATTGACATTATAGTAATCAGGAATTCCAAATAGGTGGCTAACTTCATGAATAAACGTGTGCGCATCAGGCTTACGGTTTAAAAGTGTTTGATGACTTTCCAAAAAATAATAGGAACTCCACGCATAATTATGACCAAAAGGTCCGCTACCAGTGTTGCCACTTTTATCCGCAAATGTTGCATAGGCCCAAAAAATGTTTTTGGCGCCAAGTTCACGGTCCGTGTTGTTATAGGGGTTGGCATAGACGAGATAGGCAGCATCAATATAGCCATCACCATCCTGGTCATAATCAGCAACGCGATCAGGAAATTGGGATTTAAAATTGGCGACTGCTTCTCTTAAAAGCCCGGAAGTGACTGTTTGCTTGTCTAATCCTTGGTTCATCGCACTATTGATTGAGGCGACTGTGTAAATTTTACTTTCAAACCACGGAGCTACTTCGCCATTTAATGATAATTTGCCGTAACTAGATTTATAGTAAAAACTAGCGACCGATTCCCAAAGCGTCGCTTCGCTTTGGCCAAAAAAGGCGTTTTCTAATTTAATATGGGCATCAACCCCATTATTTTTATCAAGTTTGTCGAGTTCATAATCACTAAAAGAGATTGGTAAGACCAAAAGTTTTTGTTCCCCGATACTATCAAGCGTCAAAGTTCTAAAACCCGCGGAGGGATTTGATCTTGTGACATCAAAAAAACGCTTGTTATATGTTTCAATTTTTGTGGTGTTGATATTTAAGTTGTTTGCACCGACAAACTCTTCGCTATATTCATAAGCAGAAAAAGCCATGGAAAAAGGGTTACAACTTGTTAGTAGTAACGTTGAGACTAGAAGGCTGAAGCCAGTTAATTTCAAGTTCTTCTTCATTGTAACCCTTATTATAAAGTATTTAGACTTTAGTTGGCATTAAATAGTCTTATTAAGAATGATTTCAATGCCGTTGGCATCCATCGCCCCAAATTTAACGCTAAAACCGATATCGCTACCATCATTAAATTTACCGGTTCCGTTTTTAAGATAAACGTTCCAATCAGTAATTTCTTGACCTGTTTTGAAAAGACTACTATTTGAACTACTTGAGCGATAGTTATTGTAGTACGCACCAGCGCCCGCGGCATCAATTAGTTTTAGGATATCAAAAGCAGAATCAACACTCTCGCTGCCAGTATTACTAGCGCCAAAGTAGACGGCATCATTTTCTTCATCAATTACATTGGCATACACATCATGGCCAACAGGATCAACTTGATATTTGAAGGAAAACCATCCATCAACGATCGGTCCCGCCCATAATCTGCTATCAACATGCCACGCTCTTACGCCCGAAGTATTATGTCCGGTCGCCTCACTATAGTTAGTGCTATATGCGACTGCACTATCTTGATAGTTGAGTTCGGTTGGCGTGTAGTATTCGAGTAAAATATATTCATCAAAGACAGAACCATTCCACGCGGTATTTAGGAGAATAAAGTCGCCACTAGTTGTGGCTGGTCTTAACGTAATCGTTGTTTCTTCGGTGATTCCATTTGGGACAAGGGGTTGATTCCAGTTATATAGGAACTTGGAATAAGCATTATGATCGATAATATTGTTACCCATCATATCAATGCCGCCACTCGGGTTGGTTTCACTATCATAATCGTAATAGTCAGTCAAACCAAGCATATGCCCGGTTTCATGAATGAATGTGTGAGCATCAACTTTAAGTTTGCCAGCTTCTCCTTGGAATTGTGGAAGTTCGGCTTCACCGCCTTCATACATAAATTTGTAACTGGTCCATCCAAAGACACCTGGATAAGGTTTGTTCATGCTTCCTTCATTGTAAACCCATGAGACGAAAGCCCAGTAGGTATCATTATTATTTTGTTTAATATCCGCACCATAAACAATCCAAAGTGCATCAAGATATCCATCTTCGTTTAAATCATATTCTCTCAGCATATCTGCTGGAAGGGTCGCGTAAATTTTCTTAATAACTTTAGCTTCGATTTGGCTGCTATCAGCAAGGTCTCTAGTTCTAATGCCAAGATCAATCCATGGAGTAACTTCACCCGTTAAGGTAAGTTGGCCGCGGCTCGATTTGTAGTAGAAAGAGGCCACTGACTCCCAGCCAGTGTCACTTGCTTTACCAAAGAAGGTATTGCCGATGTCTTGTCTAACTTTTTCGGTCGCGGCTTTTCTTTGATCGGTAAAGCTGACAGGAACGACTAACACTTTTTGGACATCAGTAAGGGCCGTCGCAAATGTGTTAAGTGCATCAAAGCCGACAGGCCAAAAAACGTCATTAACTTGGTTCATGTATTCAGTTGGTTGGACGACGCCACTTGGTAGTGAACTCATTGGTCCTGAATAAACAGGAGCCCCATCACTGGCATTTGTAACAGGAAGGGTAATGGAGTTGTCGCGATTGAAGGCTGGAGCGGTACTGGTCGCGCTTGTTGGAGCTTGACTGGTTGTGGTTTCGCTAGGGAGGCTTGTTACTGTCTCGCTGGAGAGGCCACTTTCACTAACTGGTTCTGACGACTCAGTTGAAGTGAGAGGTCCACAGGCTGCAAGGACGCTAACAAAACTTAATCCTAGTACTAGTAGTTTATTTCTTTTCATATATTAATTCCTTTCAAGAGTAATAATTTTACTATATTTTAATAATAATAAACACTAAAATAACAATTACAAGATGTAAGCCCTCTCATGTTTAATTATATTTAAAGGGCTATGAAATGCTTACTTTCGCATTTCTTAAAATTGGATAAACATCAGAGTTGGCGACTAAGCTTCGCACGCAACTCCGCATAACTTATTTTGATTGAATTTTTGGGCGGCGTTAGTGGAGTGTTGATAGTAAAGAGATTTAACGCGCGACCTCCATGCCGCTAAATATAATTCGTTAATTTCTTTGGCGGACATTTTTGGATTAATCATCAGATTAAGCGATTGGCTTTGATCAATAAAGGCTTGTCTAGCCGCTGCTTGATCAATCACTTCATAAGCATCAATCTCTTCAAATGTTTTAAACACTTCTTTTTCTAGTTCGCTTAAAAACTCTAAGTGTTGGACGGAGCCATCGTGGTTTCTAATCGACTGCCAAGTCTCACGGTTATCGTGACCGTACTTAATAAGTAGTTGTTTGAGGGCAGGATTAAAAATCGTCACCTTCATCTTCGCAATGTCTTTAACGTAACAATTTGACCAGATTGGTTCAATGCTTTGCGAGACTTGACCAAGAATAAATGAAGATGAGGTTGTGGGAGCGACGGCATTAAGCGTTGTGTTTCTCCGACCATAGCCTTTAAGAATCGGAGCCTCGCCTAAAAGCAATGCCAACTCCTTACTAGCCTGATACGACTTAGTCTCAATTAATTTAAAAATTTCGGTGTTGAGGCGTTTAGCTTCTTGCGATTGAAAAGGAATCATTTTGGCCTGCAAATATGAGTGCCATCCGAGTACGCCTAACCCTAAAGCCCGATTGTCTCGAGCAAAATTATAGGCACGTTTCATAAAGTGGAAAGCTTCGTTATCTTCATGTTTAGGTGAATCTCTTAAGGCTTCAAGCTTGCTGATAAAGTCACTCATGACTGCATCCAGAAAATAAATCATTGTTTCGACCGCATCCGTATTCTTCCATTCATCATAATAAAGAATATTCATCGAACTAAGGTCACAGACAAATGACCAGTCTTTATGATCAGGAAGGGCAATTTCCGAGCAAAGATTACTATGCGTAATTTTTAAGTTTTTATCCTGATAAACATCGACGGTTCCTTGGTTGACGGCATCAATAAAAATGATATAAGGATAGCCAATCTCGACACGACGCTGAATTACTTTGGCCCAAATTCGCCTTTTATCTTGATCGCCGGCGACCATTTCTTCCATCCATTTATCAGTTACGGTCACGCCGTGCGTTAAATCTTGAATTGGATTGCCTTCGGTACCAATTTCTAAGAACTCTTCAATATCGGGATGTTCTAGTGGTAGATAAGGAGCGTAATGGCCCCGTCTAGTTGAACCCTGGGAAACAACATCAATAATTGATTCAAACAGTTGCATAAAATGAACGGCGCCAGAAGAGTGACCATTATTGGTAATTGTCGCGCCGCGTGGGCGGACATCCCCAAAATATCCTGAAGTTCCACCACCGAATTTTGACATCATCCCTGTTTCAGCAACACTATATAAAATTCCGCTCATGTTGTCTTCAATATGACCGCCAAAGCAAGAAATAGGTAGGCCCTTATCAATACCAAAGTTAGCCCAAATCGGCGATGACAAAGAATAATATCCTCGTGCCATGTAATCATAAAACTTATTAGCAAAGCCCTTAACTTTTAAAATTTCTTCGGCTTTTTCCGCGATAAATTTGATCCGCGCTTCCGGAGTCACCCCTGCCGTTAGATATCCTTGTGCAAGGAAATATCGACTGTTTTCATTTAACCATTTCATCTTATTTACCTCTAGAATAAGTCATCACTAGTGATGCTCTTCGATCTTTTATTATAGTTGATCGAGCGTTTAACAAAGAAATCGGCGTGTTTGGTCGCAATCACTTCATCATCAAACCAATCTGTGCTTTCGACCATTTTTTCATCGACTTCAAAAATCTTTTCTTCACCTATACTCACAAGCGAGTTATTTAGTCGGTTTTTAACAAATTCTTTAACGACTTGCTTAGGCAGGAAATCTAACTCACCGGTCTCATAAATCCAGTCGATGATTTCTTCTTCGGCCTCATATGACTCAACGCAGGCATCCTTTATTGTTTGTGATAGCTGCTTATCAAACCACTCCGGATGTTCATCGCGCATAATATTAATCAGGTCAATGCCAAAGAGACCATGAATTTGTTCCTCTTTCGAAGTTGCCTCGATCACATTAGAAATCCCTTTAAAAAGGTTACGATGTTTATTAAAAGACATGATAATTAAAAATTGTGAGAATAAGGAAACGTGTTCAATAAAAAGCGAGAATAGGAGCACGGCGAGAGCGTAATCACGCTCATTTTGACCCTTACTTGCGGCATTAGTTTTATCAAGATATTGAATGCGTTTCATGATACTAGGGATTTCTCTAATATGTTCAAATTCACCGTTAAGTCCGAGCAGTTCTAATAAATGTGAATAGGCATCATGATGGCGCACTTCACTTTCCGCAAAAGTGTAACCGACCGAGCCAATTTCAGGTTTTGGCAGGTGTTTAAAGATATCGCCCCAGAAAGTTTTAACGGAAACTTCGATTTGGGCAATCGCCAGCATCGCTTTTCTAATTGCTTCACGTTCATGGTGGTCAACGTTAATCTTAAAATCTTGAATATCACTCGTATAATTAAACTCTGTGTGAATCCAATAAGAGTGACGAATCGAGTCGACATATTCAATAAGTTCGGGATATTCATAAGGTTTAAGATTAAGCCGTGGTTTAAAAAGATCTCGTCTTCTAGTCTGAGCGTGTTTATCACGATATAAGATATAAGCTTTGGCTGTTTGCTTATAAGGGGAAGATAAAAGTACATCCTCGACAAGGTCCTGAACGAGTTCAACATGGAGGCGCATCTCATTAGGTAGGGCAACGATTTTTACCATTACCTGTTGCGTTAATATTTTGGCTTCCTCTGTATCAAATTCACCGGTTTTATCGCCCGCTTTTGCAATCGCCGCGGCTATTTTCTCGCTTTTAAACGGGGCAATTGATCTGTCACGTTTCGTAATTACTTCAAAAGTTGTCATAGTTTACTCCTTTAAGTTGATTGTGCTCTATTTATTAAAATTTGATTTCTAATCTTTTTTGCGTTTTTATCAGTTAAGTTTAGAAAAAAGATTATCGACATCTCAGTTAATATATCATTGCTTAATCCACTCTTACAACTGAAAGACTTTTACTAATTTTCTACCAATTTAGATTCAACAAAATTGTCATTTTATAAAGATGTGCCGGTAAAAAATTAACGAAACGACATTTTCGTAATATAGCATGGCGTTAATTTGGCTTTTGGCGCTGTCACAATAAATACACTCATAAATTGCTTAATTTTATAAAAGACATCTAAATGCACTTTCTCGAGTTATAAAAATTTTTATGTGCTAGTCTATAAAAAACCATGCGAGGTTCACTATGCAAACTTATCTACAATTATGCCGGGATATCTTAACTAAAGGCACACTTAAAAGCGACCGGACTGGCACCGGCACTAAATCATATTTTGGCTATCAAATGCGCTTTCCACAAGCAGCGGGGTTTCCCCTACTGACAACCAAAAAAGTCCACTTTCACTCAGTTTTGGGTGAACTTCTATGGTTTATTGCGGGCGAGACCAACATTAGGCCCTTAGTACTCCAAAACATTAGAATTTGGAATGAATGGCCTTACGTTAAATACAGCCAATCCGCAGACTTTAAGGGTGAAGACATGTCCACCTTTATTGATAAAATCAAAAATGATGAGGCCTTCGCCAAAAAATATGGTGAACTGGGGCCGGTCTACGGCAAACAATGGCGCGATTTTAATGGTGTTGATCAACTCCTACAAATTGAGAATGAAATAAAGACCAATCCCCATTCACGTCGCCTTTTAATTTCCGCGTGGAATCCACCACAAATAAAAGATATGCTCTTGCCACCCTGCCACTTATTAATGCAATTTTATGTGAGCGCTGATGAAACGACGCTCTCACTCCAACTTTATCAACGTAGCGCGGACATCTTTCTTGGTGTTCCCTTTAATATTGCCTCTTATTCACTTCTTCTTCATATGATGGCGCACGCGACTGGCAAAATCCCTGGTGACTTTGTGATGACGATAGGCGATGCCCATATATATTGCGATCACTTTCCGCAAGTTGAAGAACAATTAAGTCGGCAACCTCTTGCACTATCTAGAATAAACATTAAGCGTAAGGTTAATTCAATTGTCGACCTCCGTTATGAAGATATTGAACTGCTAGATTATAACCATCACCCAGCGATTAAAGCAAAAGTGAGTGTATAAAAAATAAAAGCTACTCGAAAGTAGCTTTTTTTCATCAAAAGGAAAGGCTGTAATTTTACTTACAGCCTACTTTTTTAGTTGTTTTCGTAGATATTATCAATGGCGTTAATGTGATCCATCACATCAAAGTCTTCGAGTAAATCTTCTTCGTCTTGTAAGCCTAAGACCCCGCGACCAGCTGGAATTAATTTACCAGTGATAACGTTTTCTTTAAGCCCAAATAGTGGATCGGTCTTGCCCTTAATTGTCGCATCAGTGAGGATTCTTGTTGTTTCTTGGAATGAAGCCGCACTGAGGAATGAATCAGAGGCAAGTGCTGCTTTGGTAATCCCAAGGATTAGAGGAATCGCCACGGCTGGACGTCTGTTGGATAAGAGTAATTCACCGTTGATTTCCGTAAAGGTGTTGAGTGAAACTTTCATTCCTGGAATGAGTTCGGAATCACCACCATCAATAATGGAAACACGATTTAACATTTGTTTAACGATAACTTCTAAGTGTTTGTCGCCAATTTTAACACCAGCTGAGAGCCGGTATACTTTTTGAACTTCGTTAAGGATATAGTTTTGAACAGTTGTCACATCACTGGCCGCTAAGAGTTCGCGTGGGAACACGGAACCATCAGTTAAGCGTTCCCCATTTTTGAGGACATCACCAACTTTGACACGAAGCGTTTGAGCATAATCGGTTTCAAACATCTTCTCTTCAAGTTTGTTGGCCACAGTCACAAGATAGCGACGATCTTTTTCTTCAATGTGTGTCACAGTACCGGCAATGTCACTAATGTTGGCTTTACGTTTTGGTTCACGTGATTCAAGTAATTCTTGAACACGTGGAAGACCTTGCGTAACGTCTTCAGTTGTGGCGACCCCACCAGTATGGAAGGTTCTCATCGTAAGTTGGGTACCAGGTTCGCCAATTGATTGGGCAGCCATGATTCCAACGGCATCACCAATTTTGACTTGTTTTCCGGTTGCAAGCGAGATTCCGTAACAGTGAGCACAAACGCCGGCCTTAGTTTCACAACCAAAGAGTGAGCGGATTTCAACTGATTCGACTTCGGCTTTTTCAACAATAGCAGCCATATCTTCAGTAATCATTGTATTACGGTGTACAAGCACTTCGCCTGTTTTTGGATCAACAATATCATTAACTGAATAGCGACCATTAATACGGTCAGACAAGAGGACAACTGGTCGGTCTGAGTTTTCTTTTTTATCATAAATTGCGCTAACGATGAACCCATGATCACTACCACAGTCAAGTTCACGCACGATTACATCTTGGGCAACGTCAACTAAACGTCTCGTTAAGTAGCCTGAGTCAGCGGTCTTTAGCGCTGTATCCGCGCCACCCTTACGGGAACCGTGGGAAGCAATAAAGAATTCACTAACGCTAATACCTTCACGGAAGTTAGCTTTAACTGGAATCTCGATTTCTCCACGTGGTGAAGCCATCAAGCCCCGCATCCCCTTAAGTTGCAAGAAGTTATCTTCTTTACCACGCGCGCCACTATCAAACATGATGTAGAGCGAGTTGCGTTTTTCTAGGGAGAATTGTTCGCGGAGTTTATCTTTAACGAGTTTTTTGACATCATTCCATGTCTTAATGACAGCATTATAGCGGTCGTTATCGTTATAAAGACCACGCCGGAAGGCATTATTAATGCTTCTAACTTTGACATCACCCTCGGCAATAATCTCATCTTTTCCGACGACTGGTGTGATGTCCGATAAGGCAACAGTCAAACCAGCAAGCGTTGAGAATTTGAATCCTTGGTCTTTGATCTTATCTAAGACAACACTGGTTTCAACAGTCGAGTGATGTTTGAAGACTTCATTAACGACGCTTTCGAGGTTGCTCTTCTTGATTGGTTCAAGTAAAGGCATCCCGGCGATATAATCGCGGATGTGAGTCCCAGCTGGAACAAAGTTTGAAATTTGATCTTGATGGGAACTGATATGCGCCGCATTATTAATATATGGGAAATCAGTTGGGAAAACTTCGTTGAAGAAGACTTTACCAACAGTCGTAATTAAGTAGGATTTATTCATTGTTTCAGTGAATGTTTTCTTCGCAACAACGTATCCTTTAACCGCGATACGGTTGTGAACGTGAATTTGTTGGGTTTGGAATGCTAATTTGATTTCATCAATGCTCGCGAAGACACGGCCTTCACTTTCAGCATATAAACGATTTAATCTTTCGCCTTCATTATCACCAATTGCAGCAGCTTCCGCAGCTCTACCTAAGAAATCAGCTTTACTCTCTTCTTGGGTTAGGTAATAGTTACCAATAACCATGTCTTGAGATGGGGTCGCAATTGGACGGCCATCTTTAGGACCAAGAATGTTGTTAGAGGCTAACATCAAAGTAATTGCTTCTTCTTGAGCGGCCTTACTTAATGGCACGTGAACGGCCATTTGGTCACCATCAAAGTCAGCGTTAAAGCCCGTACAAACTAGTGGGTGGAGCCGAATTGCCCGGCCACTAACAAGAACTGGTTGGAACGCTTGAATACCTAAACGGTGAAGGGTCGGCGCGCGGTTTAAGAGGACTGGATGTTCGCTAATGATGCCTTCTAGAATGTCAAACACTCTTTCGACCATCGCGTCGATCATGCGGTCAGCTTGGGTATGGTTAGTTGCATCGCCATCTTTAATTAAGACGTGAGCAATAAACGGACGGAATAGTTGGACGGCCATTTCACGAGGAATTCCGCATTGGTACATCTTGAGTTCAGGGCCAACTGCAATAACGCTACGGCCTGAGTAGTCAACACGTTTACCAAGTAAGTTTTGACGGAAACGCCCTTGTTTACCCTTAAGTGCACTACTTAGTGACTTGAGTGGACGACGGTTTGCACCTTGGACAGGTTTGCCGCGACGACCATTATCAATCAGTGCGTCAACTGCTTCTTGAAGCATACGTTGACCGTTCATCAAGATAACTTTAGGAGCATTCATTTGCAGTAATTGTTTGTAACGATTGTTACGTGAAATCACCCGGCGATAGAGATCATTAATATCACTTGTGGCAAAACGTCCGCCATCAAGTTGTAACATTGGCCGTAAATCTGGGGGGATTACCGGCACAACATCTAGGACCATCCATTCAGGTTTGTTGTTGGAATTACGGAATGATTGAACGACATCAAGCCGTTTTTGTAAGCGTAAAACTTTTTGCTTACTTTCGGTTTTGATTAATTCTTTAATTGTTTCTAATTCTTCATCAAGATTAATTTCTTTAAGTAATTGTTTGACAGCTTCGGCGCCTTCGCCAAATTCCGCACCAGTATATTTACTGATGAGGCTGGCGACGGTGAAGAAATCAAATGGTTGATTTGACGAAGTCATGCGATCAATTAGGGCTTCGCAACGAGCATTATCAAAATCACTCAAAGTTTGGGTTGCCTGAATTTCTTTAATTGCTTCGACGAAAACAGATTTTGACGCTGCTTCATCGAGGAATTGTTTGTAATAAAGGGCGGTCGAAGTACCTGGTTTTAAAACGACGTGAGAAATAAAGTAAATTACTTCCTCTAGTTGTTTTGCTGTCATATCTAGCAGTAATGCTAAACGTGAAGGCGTACCTTTTAGGTACCAAATATGTGTACATGGTGACGCTAATTCAATATGCCCCATCCGTTCACGGCGCACGTACTTGGAGATAACTTCAACGTGACACTTTTCACAAGTTACACCTTTATATCTAATTTTGCGGTATTTACCACAGTGACATTCATAGTCTTTGCTTGGACCGAAAATGACTTCACAGAAAAGTCCATCAGCTTCAGGCTTTTGACTACGGTAGTTAATTGTTTCTGGTTTAGTGACTTCACCATGACTCCATTCACGGATTCTTTCTGGTGAAGCAAGACCAACTTTGACCTTACTTAGTTCACTGATTGTGAATGCTTGTTTACGTGCCATAAATTAGTCCTCTCTTTCTTCGGAGCGTTCTTTGTTATAACTAACACCTTCAAATTCGTTTTCGATTACTTCTTCTTCGGGACGAATTCTTGTGGCTTTACGAGCGCGGCGAATTTCGGCGTCTTGATCTTTGGCTAATTCATCGAGATCAATTTTATTGCCTTCTTGATTAATTAAGTCGACATCAATCGCTAAACCTTGCAGTTCGCGGGTTAATACTTTGAAAGCTTCAGGAATTCCTGGTTCTGGAAGTGGAAGACCTTTAACAATTGCTTCATAAGTACGTTTACGGCCGACACGGTCATCAGATTTAATTGTCATCATTTCTTGGAGAATATGAGCAGCCCCATATGCTTCAAGGGCCCAAACTTCCATTTCTCCAAATCTTTGACCACCATTTTGGGCTTTTCCGCCTAAAGGTTGTTGGGTCACAAGACTATAAGGACCAGTTGCGCGAGCATGTAATTTATCATCAACCATGTGGACTAGTTTAATCATATACATAACCCCAACACTAATGCGTTCGTCGAAACGTTCGCCGGTGCGGCCATCAAATAAGATTTGTTTGCCATCTTTATGCATTTTGGCAGCTTCCATTAATTCAAGAATTTCTTCATTGGTCATCCCATCAAAAACCGGAGTGGCAATTTTAATGCCAAGTTTCTTACAGGCTAAACCTAAGTGAACTTCAAGTACTTGCCCGATATTCATCCGACTTGGGACACCTAATGGGTTAAGCATAATGTCGACTGGAGTTCCATCTTCCATAAACGGCATATCAGCTTCCGGAAGAATTCGTGAGATCACACCCTTGTTACCATGACGGCCACTCATTTTATCCCCTTCACTAATCTTACGTTTTTGGGCAATATAAACGCTAACGGATTTCTTCACGCCTGGAGGTAATTCATCACCCTTTTCGCGTGAGAAGATTTTGACTTCAACAACAGTACCTGATCCACCATGTGGAACACGAAGTGAAGTATCTTTAACGTCTTTTACTTTTTCCGCAAAAATTGCTTGGAGTAATTTATCTTCAGCGGTTGGTTCAACAACACCTTTAGGGGTCACACGACCGACTAAAATGTCGCCTTCTTTAACTTCTGCACCCGGAATCACAATTCCATCAGCATCAAGGAATCCCTTCGCGGCTTCACTAATGTTAGGAATGTCGCGGACGATTTCTTCTGGTCCTGATTTGGTATCACGAGTTTCAATTTTGTGTTCTTCAATATGAATCGAAGTATAGACATCTTCTTTGACAAGGCGTTCATTCATAATGACCGCATCTTCAAAGTTATAACCATTCCAAGTCATGAATGCGATTGTCACGTTACGACCAAGGGCCAATTCACCGTTTTGCATTGCAGGACCATCAGCAAGAACTTGTCCAGCTTTAATGATTTGACCAGTTTTAACAATTGGAGTTTGGTTAAAACACGTACCTTGGTTACTACGGGTGAATTTTTGTAAGAGGTAATTGAATACTTCCCCTTCAGCATCTTTGACAACAATTTTCTTGCTATCAACGTAACTGACAACCCCGTCGAAGTTGGCGACAACAGCAGAGCCACTATCGTGGGCAATTTTGGTTTCTAAACCAGTTGCAACGTATGGTGATTCTGGGTTTAAGAGTGGTAAGGCTTGACGTTGCATGTTAGCACCCATCAGGGCCCTCATCGCATCATCGTTTTCAAGGAACGGAATTGAGGCCGCAGCAATGGAAACGATTTGTTTTGGTGAAACGTCAATATAATCGACTTTATCAGGAGTAACAACAATGTTTTCGCCTCTAAAACGGGCAATAACTTCGGTGTTTGTAATAATTTTATTCTCGTCTAATTGGACGTTAGCTTCGGCAATGACGTATTCTCTTTCTTCATTAGCAGAGAAGTAAACGGTTTGTTCACTCACGCGGCCAAATGGTTTGTCAACTTTACGATATGGGGTTTCAAGGAATCCATATTTATTTACGCGTGCATAGCAGGCGAGATTGTTAATCAGCCCAATGTTTTGACCTTCAGGGGTTTCAATTGGACAAATCCGACCATAGTGAGAATAGTGAACGTCACGAACAGCAAAACTAGCGCGATCACGGGTTAAACCCCCAGGGCCAAGTGAGCTTATTCTCCGTTTGTTCGTTAACTCTGCTAATGGATTTACTTGATCCATAAATTGTGAAAGTTGACTGGTTGCGAAGAAATCACGGATGGCCGTGGAAACATGACGCACGTTGAATAATCTTTGAGGGACTAATTCTTCGGTGTTAGAAATTGAAGTGTTATCGCGAATGGCTTTGGCCATCTTGCTAAGTCCGACGCGGAATTGATTTTGAATTAATTCACCAACACAGCGGACCCGACGGTTGCTTAGATGGTCAATATCATCAAAACTGCCAATACCAAATTGGACGTTCATAAAGTATGAGAAAGTCGCAATGATATCAGGGATTGTGACAATTTTGTCCTCAATATTTAAATCAGTGCCGACGATGTTAATCGTGTGGGTTCTATCATCATTAGTATAGATGCTAACAACATTGACATTTTTATTGCTATCAAGTCTTTCGTTAACCTTGAGTTGGACGGTATGCGCGCCTTCTTCAAAGAAACGTTTTTCTTTTAAGCTATCAACAATATCTTTGGTCATAACTGTGTCTTTTTCAAACACAACTTCGCCTGTAACATCAACGAGGTTTTCAGCGATTGTGGCTCCAAGGAGTCGGTCGTAGATTCCTAGTTTGGTGTTAAATTTATAGCGACCAGCTTTTCCTAAGTCATAACGTTTTGGATCAAAGAACTTTTGGTAAAGATGGGAAACAATTCCTTCTTCGCTAATTGGTTCACCTGGTTTGAGTTTTCTAAAAATTGTTTCTAGAGCATCAAGTTCTGTTACGAAATTTTCGTCCTTTTGCAGCGTGAGCTCTAAAGCACTTAATTCCTTTTCTTGTCCTTTGCGTGTTTTAACCTTACGAGTGGCTTTGGCATCAAAGAGATCAATAATCGTTTTGGTGTCAGTAAGTCCTAAGGCTTTTAGTAAAAGCGTAGCATTCATTTTCTTTTGACGGTCAATCCGTAAAGAAAGAATGTTCTTGGTATCATTTTCAAAATTAAGCCATGTCCCACGTGATGGATTGAGGTCGGCCGTATATAAATAATGGCCGGACTTGTCTAAATCACGACTCATGTAGGAACCTGGGGAACGGACGATTTGGCTGACAATAACTCTTTCGGCACCGTTAACAATAAAGGTTCCGGATTGAGTCATTAGGTTAAGGTCGCACACAAAGATTTCATTTTCTTTAATTTCTCCAGTACTCTTGGACTCTAAAGAAAACTTAACTTTTAGTGGTGCGTTGTATGTTAAGCCACGTTGTTTACATTCTAAGAATGTGTATTTTGGTTTTTCAACTCGGTAGGAAATGTAGTTGACGACCATATCCTTATTGTAGGATTGGACAGGAAAAACATCCCTAAATACTTCTTCGATACCTTCGGTTAAAAACCAGTGGTATGAATCATTTTGAATTGAAACTAAGTTTGGTAAAGGGAATTTTCCCGAAACTTTACTATAGTCAATTCGGTCATTAAATAAACGTCTACTTGGATCTTGTAATCTTTTCATAAATGGCCTCACTTTTCATAAATTTGTTATCGCTTTACTGCTTTATAGATATAAAATCCGTGGTGTTTTTTAATAAGTTCACATTTTGCAAAGCTTTGCTCAACATGGTTTTTCGCACTAAGAGCACCGTGACTTTTTCTAATTACAAAGTAAAGCGTTCCGCCATCAGTTAAATAATTAAACGCCTCTGATAGGAGGGGGTAATATACTTTTTTCCCCGCCCTAATGGGTGGATTAATTACGATTGTTTGGTATTCGTTTTTTGTCAAAGCCTGATAGGTGCTTCCAACAAATACGTCAGCGTTGTTAATCATATTAGTTCTAATGTTTTTGGCTGTTAATTCGACCGCACGTTCATTTACATCAAACATGCTGACGCTAACCTCCGGGAACAATTTGGCAATTGTGAGACCAAGCGTTCCATAACCACATCCAACATCGAGGATCTTACCCGTAAGATTTTCACCGGTAACAACATTGAGCAGTCCCAAGGACCCCTCATCGATTTCGTTTTTGCTAAAGACTCCAACGTCGGTAGTAAGAGATAGTTTTATCGATTTATAAGAGAAATTAATCATCCTTTGAACCGATTTTAAGGACTTATCATTATCGAAATATTGACTCATCCTCACTAACCTCTATAAGCACGAAAACCCATAGGCTAAATGCATATGGGTTCGTACAGTTTTTTTAGACTTACTTAATTTCAACTTCGGCGCCGGCGGCGACAAGAGCTTTCTTGTGTTCTTCGGCTTCAACTGGTGAGATTTTTTCTTTAATGGTAACTGGAGCAGTGTCAACTAATTTCTTAGCATCCATTAAGCCTAAGCCAGTGATGGCTTGGACGGCTTTGATAACTGCAACTTTACTTTGGCCAAATGCTTTAAGGACTAAAGTAACTTCTGTTGGTCCTTTGGCTGCACCTTCTTCTTCTTCTGGAGCGGCGGCGACTGCGGTTGGAGCAGCGGCGGTAACACCAAATTCTGCTTCGACGGCCTTGACTAGATCGTTAAGTTCGAGCACGGTCATTTCTTTTAATGACGCGATAATATCAGTAATTGTTAGTTTTGCCATTGTATTTTCCTCCTTGGGCAATTAATTCTTCGCATCCGCGACAGCTTGTACAGTTGCAGCGAATTGGCGAATTGGCGCGTTAAGCACCGATAAGAACATAGAAATCAAACCTTCGCGACCTGGTAGTTTGGCGATGGTCTTGACGCCTTCAGCATCAATGACACGGCCTTCGATTAATCCGCCTTTAATGACGACTTCATCGTTTTTAAGCGCAAACTTTCTAATAACGTTTGGGCCAGTGATAACATCATCACTAAACACAAATGCGTTAGGACCAGTTAAGAACTCAACGAGTTCAGGCTTACCGAGTTGTTCGGCTGCACGTTCGACTAGTGAGTTTTTGTAAATGGCCATTTCGGCGTTACTTTCTCTTAAAAGTCTACGTAAGCTTGTCATTTGGCTAACTGTTAATCCACGATATTCGAAGATTATCATTGCGTTACTTGCTTTTGCTTTTCCCACTACTACTTCAACAATCGCTTGTTTTTCAATAAGGGTTTTTTGATTCATTGCTCTACCTCCTTTTTTTGTTTTTTGGAATGAGGCACCAATATCCTGTTTATGTGTAATGTTTTTTTCATAAATTACCTCGACAACATTATTAAGCTCTTCGGCCGTTGTTTTCTTAGGTATATTGATTGCTTATTTAGATTAACGACCCGCAAATGTAATGTGGATCGATGGTCCCATGGTTGTGTGGATGACAGCGTTCTTGATGTATGTGCCTTTGACGACCGATGGGCGAACCTTGACAATTCTTTCACATAGGACGGTTAGGTTATCAACAAGTTTGCTATCTTCAAAACTGACGCGACCGATTGAAATATGCATATTTGCTTCACGGTCAACGCGGTATTCGACTTTACCAGCCTTGATTTCGGCGATTGCCTTGACGAGGTCATTGGTGACGGTTCCAACTTTAGGGTTAGGCATCAAGCCTTTTGGTCCTAAAATTTTACCCATTTTACCAAGTTCCACCATCATGTCAGGGGTGGCAACAATTACGTCATAATCAAACCAGTTTTCTGTTTTGATTCTTTCTAGTGTTTCTTTGCCCCCGGCGAAATCAGCTCCCGCATCTAAGGCTTCTTGAACACGTGTAGTAATTGCTAAGACTTTTTTGGTCTTACCGTTTCCGTGTGGTAAAACTAATGTTCCTCTAATTTGTTGATCAGCTTGACGTGGGTCAAGATTTAAACGAAAAGAAACATCGATGGTCGCATCAAACTTTGTTGTTGATGTCTTTTTTACAAGTTCGACCGCTTCGGCGATTTCGTATAATTTACTTGCATCGACGAGCGCAAGCGCGGCGTTGTATTTTTTTCCTCTTCTCATAATTTCCTCCTTGTGGTGTTAACGAGTGAGTTCTCTTCCACTAATCTTCGACAACGATACCCATATTACGTGCTGTTCCAGAGACAATTTTCATTGCGCCTTCTAGATCATTGGCGTTTAAGTCTGGCATCTTGTACTCGGCAATGGCTTGTAGTTGGTCTTTAGTGATTTTACCGACCTTTTTAGCTTTGGCGTTGTCACTACCTTTGCTAATGTTTCCAGCCGCTTCTCTTAAAAGAATTGAGACTGGAGTAGTTTTGATGACAAAATCAAATGATTTGTCTTCATAAGCTGTAATAATAACTGGAACTACTTTACCTTTACGGTCAGCAGTCTTGGCGTTGAAGTCAGTACAAAATTTAGGCATGACAATACCAGCTGATGCTAGTTTTGGCCCTGGTTTGGCTTCACCACCGACGAGTTCGAGCTTTAATACTTTTGCGATTTTCTTTCTCACGTGACGTTCCTCCTCTATTTTTAGATTGTCCGTGCTGTGGTAAGCGGAATAATCACAATTCCTACCACGAGCATACGTACTGCTCGCGTGTGTGCGTGGCATTACGTGAATAGATATTAACACCAACACTGCTTGTTTGCAACAATTTTTTTGTACTAGGACTACGTAAGACTAGTCTTACTAGCAATTAGTATCCAATTTATTCAGGTTTTTTGCCAATCCCTCGATGTTAACACTTTGATAATTATGGACTTTAGGGTCGTTCAGGTCTAAAATTAAACAAGTAGGAACTTTATGTATAACTTTTTAAAAAAACTCCACATCTCCCCTTATCTTGCGGTCGCTCTTAGCTTCCTCATTTTAATATTTTTGGGTGCGCTAATTTTGACTTTACCGATTTCCCACAAATCAGGGGAGTGGCCACAATTTGTTGATTCACTTTTTATGGCTTTCTCTGCCGTGTGTTTAACTGGGCTTACAGTCTATAATAGTTTAGAACAAACATTTTCCACTTTTGGACTAATCATAATTGCGATTCTTGTTCAACTGGGTGGTCTTGGCTTTATCACGATATTCACTTTTATAATCACGCTTTTTCGCAAGAGGATTAATATGCTAGATCGCTTTGTTTTAAAGGAAGCACTTGCCGCTAGCGAGTATTCCGGGGTGATTAGATTAGTCCGCAATATGGTGCTAATTTCTCTCTCATTTACAGCGATTGGTACGATACCATTTCTGTTTGTTTTCATCCCACAATTTGGTGTTTTAAGCGGTATTGGGAAATCAGTTTTCCACGCTATTACCTCTTTTAACAATAGCGGCTTTGATGTCTTAGGCGATAGTTCTTTAATCCATTATCGGAGTAATTATATCGTGACAATCAACACGGCCATCCTCGCGATAATTGGGGGAATGGGCTTTCTGACAATTAGTGAAATTCTTAAATTCAAACGTCCAAAAATGTGGAGTGCGCAAACTAAAATTGTTTTGACAATGACGAGTGCAATTTTAGTAATAATGACCGTTGCACTTTTCCTTGCCAACATAAATAGTGCTGATCCCTTAAATCTCTTTGAATCATTTTTGACGATTGCCTACTCTAGAACTGGCGGCTTTGCAATTACAAAATATCAGGATATGTCACAAATTGGTCTCATGATTACGATGATTACAATGTTTATTGGGGCCTCGCCTCTTTCAACTGGTGGCGGGGTTAAAGTTACAACTGTTTTCGTCGCAATTCTCATAACATTTGCCTATGTGCGCGGAAGGAAGGTTCATGCCTTCAAACGTACTTATTCGCATAAATCATACATACAATCAACAGTTATTATTTTCTTTGCCTTCTTTACAATTTTAATTGCTTACATTTTAATTTTGGAGTTGGAACATAAAAATGAGGCAATTAACCTTCAAGACTTAGGAACAAATGCAATCCTATTTGAGGTCATCAGTGCCTTTACAACGACTGGATCTTCATTTGGAATTACCCCATTATTATCAGATGCTAGTAAAATAACCTTGAGCATCTTAATGTTTATCGGTCGAGTCGGTCCGCTTACACTAATGGCGACAGTTAGCGATGCAATTAATCGTGAACAAAAATTGCATTACCGTTATATTGAATCCGACGTAATTGTCGGCTAGGAGGAACACATATGAAAAGACGAAGTTTTGCCGTAATTGGCCTCGGTGAATTTGGGATGACTCTTGTTGAAGAGTTAGTCGCCCTTAACCGTGAAGTAATTGCCATCGATAAAGATGAGGAAGCTGTTGCAAAAGCAGCAAAGTTAATTCCGACAGCTTTTATCGCGGACTCGACAAATGAAAAGGCACTAAAAGAATTAAATATCGACGAAGTAACAGACGCGATTGTTTGTTATGGCGATAACGTAACGGCTTCAATTTTAACGACCGTTATTTTAAAAGACTTAGGAATTTCTCACATTGTTGTACGGATGGATGATGAATATTTCATCCCAACGATTAAACGGCTCGGGGCGGATGAAGTTGTGACTCCACAACGGATCGCCGGAATTGGACTCGCTAACCGTCTTGGCAACGAGAACTTCCTCGATTATTATAATTTGAGTGGGAGTTATTCCGTTGTTAAAATTACTGTCAATAAAGGATTTGAGCCAATCACCCTCCAATCTTTAGATGCTCGTAACCAATTTGGCGTTAATATTATTTTAATCGAGAGAGACCGCAAAGTTTTCTCTCCTAAAGGCAGTGACATGATTCTTCCGGTAGATACGATTAACGTTGTTGGTAAGCGTCGTGAGGTTGAAGACTTCTCCAGTTACATAAACCCGGAAGACACTAGTGAAGTAAAAAAGAAAGCTAAGAAATAGTTCAGGACAATATAAAAAGCCGGCGTTGCCGGCTTTTGTTTTGTCTTGTTAAACTTTATTCTTTTTCGATATCAGCGAAATCAACTTCTAAGACCGTTGGGCGGCCAAAGAACACTGTTTCAAGTCTGACAAGGCCTGTATCCTTGTTAATATCAAGAATACGACCATGAGTACCCTCAAGTGAACCATGGACGACACGAACTGAATCTTCAACTTGATAGCGATCATACATACTCGAGTTAATTAAGCCTAAACGTTTAAGAACAGGTTCAATTTCTTCGGTCGGAACTGGGAAAGGTTTGGCACCCCGTCCACTTGATCCAATAAAGCCTGTGACGCCTGGTGTGTTACGAACAACGAACCAAGCCTCATCACTCATTTTCATTTCGATAAAGACATATCCAGGATAAAGATTTTTCATTTTTTTCTTGCCTGATGGAAGTCCATCTTTACCAAGAACATCAATTTCAATCTCCGCGACCAGAATTTGTTTGATAAATTCTTCGAGTTCTGGTGCGTTTACAATTCGAGCTTGAAGATTTTGTTTAACTTTATTTTCATGCCCTGATTGCGTACTTGCGACATACCAGCTGGTTTCGGTTTTGGGCACATCTTCGATGACTAATTCCTTAGCATCTAGAGTTTTAATGTTTTCTTCCATATTGTTATCCTCTCATATTCTTAAAGACTTCTTCTAATGCTCCAAGCATTGAAGAGGCGGCAAGGTTTTCCACAAGGAGAACTCCAGCGGCAAAGACGACGATAAATAGCACGGTTAAAATTAGTGGAAATAGTTCCGCTCTTTTTGGCCAGCGTACACGTTTTCCTTCTTTGATAACTTCAGATGTATATTTTTTAAGTCCCATGGAAGCCTCCTACTTGCTTTGTTTATGTAATGTCATTTTATTACATTTTGAACAGAATTTCATTAATTCTAAACGTTTTGTTTGTGTTGACCTATTCACGGTTGTTGTGTAATTACGTGATAAGCACTCTGGGCAAATTAAAAGAACTTTTTCTCTCATAACTTCCCTCCTTATGTTCATCTTCTTATAGAAAGATAACATTGTAAATTAAAAAAGTCAATCAGTAATATTGTTACTGCATTGAAATTTTATTCTATTTATGTGCTAAAAGCAAGTAAGTTATCTCTAAATTTAGTCGCATTTTAGTCTAATGCTTTTTAAAGTGGCTTCTAGACGACGGCGACTAATATTTTCTTGTTCCATGATTTGCATAAAACTATAGCCTTCCATCTTCCGTTTGATCAGTAAAAACTCTTCATCAGAGAATTCTGGGAGGATTAAATCTTGTAAATGACAAATCATCGTTGTCTCAAAAGTTTTCGATGTATAAAAATCATCAGTGCCGACAATATCTGACATTGTGAGCGAATCATCTTCGTCGCCAATCGGACCATCAAAACTTATCGCCGTTCTAAACATTGTGTTGGTTGGACTGCGATGGGCTCTAATGACTGAGTTGATTCCCCGTTCGATCACAACTTGAGCAAACGCTGCAAAAGGAACATTACCTATGTTATAAGTAGATATTGCGTGATGTAAGGCAATTTCACCGGCATAAATTAGTTCATCGAAATCAATATGTAAATCAAGATTCTCTTGGTATTTACGCCCAGAAATTTTCCTAATAAGGTTAAGAAAGTTTCTTCTGATAAATCCTAAAGCTTCTTGATCGCCATGAGCCGCTACTAAAAGAGCTTCTTCATTACTTATTTGGTAGTCACAATTATTCATAATTATAAATAGGTTTGTTTAGTACGAATTGTGCTCAAGATTATTCCAGTCGCCACACTTGCATTGAGGGAGTTAACGTGTCCCATCATTTCTATTCTATAAATAAAATCACATTTATCAAGAGTTATGCGGCTAATTCCATAACCTTCACTGCCAATGACAAGCACTGTTTTAAAATCATATTTGCTATCGTTAATTGACTTTTCACCTTTGCCGTCAGCACCCACGACCCAATAACCACGATCTTTTAAGGTCGCTAAAGTTTGATTGATATTAGTAACCATAATGATTGGTACATAATTTTGCGCTCCAGTTGCAACTTTAGCAACGGTTGGTGTGACTCGAACTTGGCGGTCTTTTTTGATGATAATTGCCCCGACATTAAAAGCGTCTGCACTGCGGATTATCGCCCCAAAGTTATGGGGGTCATTAATTTCATCAAGCACGAGGACAAGTGCCCGAGGATCCCCTTCGAGTTCTTTTAAAACAGTGTCTAAATTAGCATAGTTATAATCTTTAACTTCGGCGACAACTCCTTGATGGCTATCACCAACAAGTTGCTCTAACTTCTTCTTTGATACATAGGAAAAACCTACGTTTTGCACGGTTATTTCATTTAAAATTGGTTGAAAATTAAAACCTTCTTGAAGATAAATTTTCAGGGCATTACCGGATTTTATACTCGCGAGTACGTTATTACGACCATATTCAAATTCTGACATTTAAAACTCCGAACTAACGCGAAGTTCTAATGGTTTGATTTGATCTTTAATTTCTTCTGTAAAAGCAGTTGTGGTTGAGCGCGAAGCGTAAGAAATATTAAAGGTTACCCGAAGGAAACTTTCTGAGCCAATCGTAATCATTTGCGATTGGATATCACGAATGTTGATGCCGAATCTTGAAGCAATAATATGAAGATCGCGAAGAATCGAACTATTTGTTGAGACAACAACCGTGACCTTAGGTGCACGTTTATTGGCCAAATGTTCAATTTTACGTAAGCTAACTAAAATGATAAGCGTAAAAACCGTTGCAATTAGGGCAATTGAAAATTGTCCGGCACCAGCCGCCAACCCAATCGCCATGACGATCCAAAGCGTTGTTGCGGTAGTTAGTCCTTTAATGTCAGTACCCGTTTGAATTATCGTCCCCGCACCCAAGAACCCGATTCCCGTAACAACTTGGGCGGCTAGACGGGCAGGGTCTCTAACGGCTTGCCAGGTCGGAAAGCCCCAAATTGAAATAATCATGATCGACGCACTACCGACGGCAACAAGCATGTGAGTTCTTAAGCCGGCTGAGTGTCCGTGATATTCACGTTCAAAGCCGATAATGCCAGCAAAAATTGCGGCGGCTAGCAAACACGAAACAGCGAGTAGAAACATTCCTACTTCGCCCATACTTGTAAACCAATCGATGATCAATTTATCAAAAGTTGATGGGGTTTGGTAGTAGTTTGATGATTCCGTGAAATCTACTAAAAAATTCATATGGATACCTCATATTCTATAATATGTTTTTTTGTTGTAAAAGTAATCTAAGGTCGTCGCTCTTAGCAAAATCTTTTGCTTTTTTGGCGAATTTATAATCTTTAAGTAATTGTATATCATTTTGATCTAAAAGTGGCAAATTTATTCGTAATCCGAGCACATTTAACATTTGCATAATTGAGCCAAACTGAAGCGACAATCGCTTGAAGTCGACAACTTTGTTTCTAAGTGTCTTATTTGCCACACTTAGAAGATCATAAATAACCATTAAAGCATTCGCAGTATTAAGATCATCGCTCAAAGCGTCATAAAATGGAACTAAGGTGTCTTTGTTGGTTTCAGTTTTGATATTATTTACCTGAAGTTCAACACTAATTTGTTTTAGTGTTCGCGTCAATTTATCAATTTCATTTTCACTCACGACTAAGGCGTCTTGCGAAAAATTAACTGGGGCTCGATAGTGTGAACTCAGCAGCAGCATTCTAATAATGTTGCCATCATATTTAGTGAGAACTTCACGGGCACTGATGTTGTTGCCTAAAGACTTCGACATCTTTTGGTTATCAACATTAATAAAGCCGTTATGAAGCCAATAGTTAGCTAAATGAGTACCATTATAAATTTGCGATTGGGCAATTTCATTTTCGTGATGAGGAAATTTTAAATCAAACCCACCGCCATGAATATCAATAATCGGTTGTTTAAAGATATCGTTGATCATCGCTACACATTCAGTATGCCAGCCAGGTCGACCTTGTCCCCATGGTGAATCCCACTTGATTCCGACCTCGGTTTTTTTCCACAAAAGAAAGTCAGCCGGATTTTCCTTTTTACTGTTCTCCATCACTCGTGCTCCACTAATTAAATCCTCATGATTTACATTAGATAAGACACCATAATCAGGATCACTTGCGACGCGGAAAAAGACTTCGCCATCGTTGACATAAGCAGCATTTTTCTTCACCAGAATATCAATAAAACTAATAATTTGCGTAATATAATCCGTTGCTTTGGGGGCGACATCTGGAAATAAGCTGTTAATTGCAGTGACATTGTCATTAAACGCTTGAATATACTTTTCAGTTAGGACAATTTCGGAAACGTTTTCCTCTAGTGCGCGATTAATGATTTTATCATCTATATCCGTGTAATTACTGACGTAGGTGACGTGATACCCCTGCGCAATAAATAGTCGTCTCAAGACGTCAAAAACAACCACGGGTCTTAAATTTCCGATATGAACATAATCATAAACTGTTGGGCCACAAACATACATTGAAACCACGCCCTTTTTAATTGGTGTGAAGATTTCAATTTTTTTGCTCAACGAGTTATAAAGTTTAATATCCATAAAATTCCTATCACAATTATATCATAATTTTACGTTTCTAAATGGGGCACTTTTATCCTTAGCCTTTAACAATGTCGACGATTTCTTGGGGATTATCGACAACAAATTTTGGCTTAAGGTGGGCGACAACTTTATATCTTACATATCCCCAAGTTACAAAGACTGCATCGAGTTTGCCATTATTAGCGGTTAGCATATCGACATCACTATCACCGACATAAAGCACTTCTTTATGGTTTAAGTTATAAGTTTTTAAAACCGTTTCAACAAGACTTGGATGTGGTTTAACAAAGCCATCAGGTTTAACTCCATACGTTGCCAAAATTAGGTTTGGGAAGTAATTTTGCACGACTTCGAGTGCAACATCATGGGGTTTATTGGTTAAACACAAAGCGGGAATCGCTTGGGCTTTTAAAAATTCAAGCAGTTCAATCACACCGGCGAATGGTCTTGTTTTATTAACCGCATTTAATTCGTAGCGAATCGTCAGTGCGGCATTAAGTTTTTCATATAGATCAAGGCTATATCCTCGCGCCAAAAGTGCGCGTTCAACTTGGGCTTTTTTTCCGCTGCCAATAAATGATTCCATTTCTTCGCGTGTGAAGTCGCCTTTGAGGTTTAAACTTTTAAAGGCATCCTCGAGATTATCCAAAAGGTCATCAAGCGTATCTAAAAGTGTCCCATCTAAATCGAAAATTACTGCTTTATATTTCATAACTAACTCCTTTAAAAAAAGACTCGAATGAGTCTTTATATGATAGATTACTTCTAACTTCTAGTCAACCCAAAGGACTGTGCCGGTGAGTAATATGCTTATAATGTCGACAAACCATAAGAATGGTAACCCAACAAAAATTAGCACGATTGCGAGTATTGTTCCAAGCATATTGCTTTTAGCCATACTCTTAATGAGACGGTAAATGACCCAAACAACATCTAAGGCCGGAATTGCGAGGATAATCTTGAGGATTAATGGAAGTCGATCCATTGCTTTTACAAAATTCATAATTAATTCTCCTTTGATTAATGATTAATTATAATACAATATTAGGCTATTTCTCAAGTAATAAGAAAGTTAGTCCTAAGCTGAGTGCAACAATTCCGGTAATGAGGGCAAAGGTATTTTGCACATCACTGGCGCTTGTAAACGCTAAAACGATTAAGGCGGTTCCAATTATAAGGCGGGCAACACCTAGGCCCATATAGAACCATGAACTGCGGCGCGCGTTGTTAATAATGATTATAAGCCCAAAGACGACGAATAGCGCACCAATTACCACTAAGCCATACTTGGAAATCTCACTTGTGAAAATCGCCGCTAAAACGCCTAAAACGAGGAGTGCAAGCCCTAAGTACAGTTCGTTATCCTCGCGTTTGTATCTTAGCTTACGCACAATCAGGGCTAAGCCAAACACAGCGGCACTGACAGCAATTAGAAAAATAAGATGCTCAATAACCGCACTACTATATTTAATTAGAAAGGCCCCAATAACCATGAGGATAATTGATGTCGATAGACTAACAGTCCCAGAAACTTTGATTTTTCTTGCCATAATGTACTCCTAGTTAAGTTTAACAAATTTAGTTAATTATAAGTAATGAAATACGAGTTGGCTCATAAAAAAAAGAGCAGGCGATGCCTACTCTTAATTTTTGTTTGCTAATTAATCAACGAACTCGACGAGTGCAACGGGAGCGTTGTCACCACGACGATTGCCGATTTTAAGGATACGGGTGTAACCGCCATTACGGGTTTGGAATTTAGGACCTAAATCACTAAATAAAACTGTAAGCGCGTTTTGACCTTTATCGTTAACAATACCTTCACGTAATCTTGCCGCGGCAAGACGACGGGAATGGATATCACCACGTTTTGCTAAAGTAATGAGTTTTTCAACCTTACTTTGAACTTGACGGGCGACTTTACTTCCAACAGTAATTTTACCGTAAACGATTAGCTCGCTTGCGACATTACGGAGCATGTTTTTATCTTTGCTCGAAGTATATGCGGCTTTAAAGCGGACGCCGGTTTTACCATGTACGTTTTTTCTTCCTTGTGCTGGCATATTTTACCTCTATTCTATTCCTTTAAACGAAAGTTCCATTTCGGTAAGTTTGTCTTTAATCTCTTTAAAGGACTTGCGGCCTAAGTTTCTGATTTTTAAGACTTCTTCTTCCGTGTATTGGACTAATTCTTGAACGGATTGAATGCCCGCTCTCTTTAAACAGTTGTAACTTCTCACAGTTAAGTCAAGGTCTTCAATTGTTTGAGTGTTGACTGGAGTAACATCAGCAATTTCTTCTTTCATGATTGTAAAATCAACTGCTGTCTCATCAACTTTGGTGAAGGCCTTAAGGTGTTCCATCAAGATTTTGGCCCCTAAACTTACAGCGAAGTTAGGTTTCATTGCGCCATCGGTCCAAACCTCAAGGATTAGACGTTCATAGCGATCATCATGGTGAACACGTGTATCTTCAACGTTATAGTTAACCTTTTTAATTGATGAGTAGTTACTATCAGTAGCTACAACCCCAACTGGTAAACCAAATTCGCCTTTAAGGGCTTTGTTTGATTCGCCGGTTACATAACCGCGACCATTACGCGCATAAACTGTTAGTTTTAAGTTTCCGCCAGCACTTACGTGGGCGATTTCTAATTCTTTGTTAACAACTTCAACTTCAGAGCTAGCGGTGAAATCGGCGGCAGTCACAACTGCTGGGCCGTTCACATTTAATTCTAAAATTTTAACTGCTTCACTATCTTCGTCAATTCTGACAATGAGATTTTTAAGATTAAGAATAATGGTGGTAACATCTTCTTCCACACCATCTAAAGCACTAAACTCGTGTTGGGCTCCGTCAACCTTGAGCGCAAACATACTTGCACCTGGGAGTGAACTTAGAAGGACCCGACGTAATGAGTTACCAATGGTTTGTCCAAAACCACGTTCAAGTGGTTCAATAACGAACTTACCATAATTTTTTTCACTATCAATTTCGTTGATTGTGAAACCTGTTTTAATAAATGGATTAGCAATAATTTTCATATTAGTTACCTTCCTATTCCCTTAACCACGTGGCCGTTTTGGTGGCCGGCATCCATTATGTGGGATTGGCGTTGTGTCTTGGATTGAAGTAATTGTTAGTCCTGCCATTGCGAGCGCCCGAATTGCGGACTCACGACCTTGACCAGGACCCTTAACGTTGACATCAACTGTTTTAAGACCTTGTTCGACTGCCACTTTAGCGGCGGCTTCACCGGCTAATTGGGCGGCCCAAGGAGTTGACTTTTTGCTACCTTTAAAGCCTAGTGCGCCTGCACTTGACCAAGCGATAGCGTTTCCACTCTCGTCTGTAACCGTAACAATAGTGTTATTGAAAGTTGAGTGGATATGTGCGATGCCTTTCGAATACGAACGACGAATCTTGCGTTTGCGAGTTGTTGCTTTTTTTGCTTTTGCTGCTGCTGCCATAATTTATACTCTCCTTCCCTTAACCTTGTGACGCTTGCTTTTTGTTCGCGATGGTCTTTTTTGGACCTTTACGAGTTCTAGCGTTAGTTCTGGTTCTTTGTCCGCGAACTGGAAGTCCACGGCGGTGGCGAATGCCACGGTAAGCCCCGATTTCACTCAAGCGTTTAATATTCATTGCGATTTGGCGACGTAAGTCACCTTCAATCCGGTATTTTGTTATTTCAGCCCGGATTAGGCTTAATTGTTCTTCCGTCAAATCTTTAACGCGGGTATTTTCATCAATACCGGCTGCGGTCAAGACTTTCTTACTGGTTGTTGCTCCGATACCATAAATATAGGTAAGGGAAATCACAACACGTTTTTCATTTGGAATATCTACACCAACTATGCGTGCCATAATATTCTTTCCTCCTTATTAACCTTGTCTTTGCTTATGCTTAGGATTAGAACAAATGACCATTACACGGCCATGTCTTCTAATTACTTTGCATTTATCGCAAATTGGTTTGACTGAGGTTCTTACTTTCATAAATTTTCCTCCGTTGTTGCTACTATTTGTAGCGGTATTTTATGCGGCCACGTGTTAAATCATAAGGCGATATTTCAAGGGCAACTCGATCACCTGGTAAAATGCGAATATTGTGCATTCTGATTTTACCAGAAACGTGGGCCATGATTA
>Ga0265295_1002256_pt1 | contig 31229 bp, 28 predicted proteins | sample Munlansysbiofilm_FD_192503 | JGI IMG/M metagenome (GOLD analysis project Ga0265295, IMG submission 192503) | Leachate microbial communities from a municipal landfill in Southern Ontario, Canada - Methane capture system biofilm | ecosystem: Engineered > Solid waste > Landfill > Unclassified ... | reverse complement strand
CGAATTAGAAAAGCAATTGAAGCAAATAATTTTGTTGATGGATTAAAAATTACAATTAGTGGTGGAGTTAGTCAATTTAATAAGGAATCAATTACAGAATTTGTTCATTTAGCAGATAGTATGTTATATAAAGCAAAGCAAAATGGTAAAAATCAAATAATATTTAATAAATAAAACAGTGATTTTTATTTTTTGTTAACTAATAATTTATTATTGGTAATTATAAAAATAGTGTTTGATAAAATTTATCAAATCTTTTTTTATAATATTTATAAAATTATTAATTATATAGTATTTTTAAAAATATATTTTAATTTATTAAATTAACTATAATTATTAGTAAAAATTGTGTATAATATAAATGATTATACAATGTTTCTTGTTAATGTTTATATTTTACTATTTTGGAAAAGAGGGATATTATGCCTGAAAATTTATATGATGGTGAGTTTATTTATGAGCCACTGATTGCATATGATAAAATTTTTAAAAAAGAGCATCATAAAAATGTTGTTGATTTTTTTGAAGAATTGGTTAAAAATTCAAAATTAGATAAAGAAGCAAACCGACTTGCAAATAAAGAATTAGTGTCTTTGGATAAAAGAAGAAATTCAGTTCAGAAAAAGATTAATAATAATAAATTTTTAAAAGGTTTTTTGATATTTTTAATGGTAATATTTGTAATTTTGTTTGGAGTATCAATTTATTTATGGTTAAGCAAAGGATTTCATTATATTCAGGCTATATTAATAGGAATTAGCACTATTTTATTTCCTGTTTTCTTATTTATTATTTTAAAAAAGTTAAATCCGAAGTTACTTAAACTTAGCGATGAAAAAGGAAAACTAGATCAAGAATATAAAGAAACCTTAGATTTAGCGTGGAGCCAGATGGAGCCATTAAATAAATTGTTTACATATGGAATGAGTACTTCTATTTTTAAAAAGACTATCCCTTTGATTAAGCTTGATAGAATGTTTGATAGTAAAAGATTAGATTATATGGTAAATAAATTTAAATTAGATGATACACCAGATTTAAATAGATCAGCTTTGTATGTTCAATCTGGAGATATTAATGGTAATCCTTTTTATATTGCTAGGGATTTAGTGCATCAATTAGGTACTAAAACATATACTGGTTCTATTACTATTCATTGGACAACTGTGGGTACAAATTCAAAGGGCCAATTAACTACAAGGCATCATACGCAAACATTAACTGCTGAAGTAACTAAACCATGTCCTTATTATCATGAATCTCCATATATTGTTTATGCTAATGAAGCAGCTCCAGATTTGATATTTTCTAGAGAAGATTCAGATGCAGAACATATGGAAGAAAAACAAATAGAACGTCATGTTAAAAAGACAACAAAAAAACTACAAAAAAAGGCAGAAAAAGGGTTAAAATCTGGTGATAATTATACATTAATGGGTAATACTGAATTTGAAGTTTTATTTGGGGGCAGCAATAGAAACAATGAAGTTCAATTTAGATTGTTATTTACTGCATTAGCTCAGAAACAACTTTTACAGTTGATGAAAGATAAAGAAATTGGTTTTGGAGATAATTTTGATTTTAAAAAACATAATATGATTAATATTGTATTACCAGAACACCTTAAAAATATAGATTTAAATATTAATCCTGAATATTTTAGAGATTATAATATTGATGAAACAGAAAAGAAGTTTTTAGATTATAATAATAATTTTTTTAAATATATTTATTTTGGGTTTGCGCCGATTTTATCAATTCCACTTTATCAACATCAAAAACCACATGAGTATATTTATAAAGATAAATATAATAGTTATGTTTCATTTTATGAACATGAACAATTAGCTAACTTGATGAATGAAAGAGAGTTTAAACATCCTCTTTCAAAAACAAGAAATATTTTAAAAACATCAACTGTTAAAAGCGGTGATTATTGTGACACAGTCAAAGTAACTTCATATGGTTATGATATGATTAATAGAATTGATTATATTAAAAAAATGGGTAATGATGGTAAATTACATACAATTCCTGTTCATTGGGTTGAGTACATTCCTGTTTCACAGGATACAGATATTGATATAAATGTTGTTGTTGAAGATAAAAAAGCAGAATCTTATAATGATAAAATTAGAGCTATCTTTGAAGAATTTAAAGATAGACAGATTACTAAAGATGATATGGTTAAAATAGGACCATTTATTGCTTATCTTGCAAAAAAACAAAAGAAATAATATAATATAAATAGAAAAGGAGAAAAAAATGGGAAACGAATTAGATGAATTAAAGGGTCCAGTAAATGAAGAAGGACGCGACATTAATGTTATTGAAAAACAATTACCTGTAAAAATAGGTTGGGGATCAACTTTATTTGAGGTAATGTTATGGGTTTTAGGAATCATTCCTGGTGTTATTTTCTTATTTATGAAGATTAGCGCGAGAAATTATTTGAGACAATTAGAACAACGTGTTCAACATAATGCATCACAAATCGATAATTATCTTGAACAAAGAGTTCAAATTTTACAAAATGCTGTAGGTATTGTTGAAAAAAGCATCGATTTAGACAAGGATGTAATGAAAACTGTTGCGGCTTATCGTGGAGGAGTTCATCCTGATGATACTAATCGTAATCAAGTTGCAAATGAAATTGATCAAGCAATGCGTAGTATTAATGTAGCTTTTGAAGCTTATCCGGATTTAAAGGCTCATGAAACACTTGCAGATGCTATGCAACAAAATTCTTATTTACAAAGAGAAATTACTGCTGCTAGAGAAGTATATAATGATACAGTATTAAAATGGAACACAGATATTTTTAGATGGCCAACTAAAATGATTGTTGCAGCAAGAGCTGGCGTAACAACAAGAATTCCTTTTACTGCATCTAGAGAGACAAAAGAACAAGCAAGAGCAAAATTCTTTTAATTATTAATATTTATTAAAGATTATCTTAGTATTCTAAGAGTTTTGATAGATTATGTTTTTGAGATGAAAAAAGGCAGGTCTATTTATTAAAAAACAACTCTTTCGAGTTGTTTTTAACTATAAGGGAGTGTTAATAATGAAATTCATTTATTTTATATTTATTACACAACCTATTTTAATTGCTTTAATTATCACATTAATGATTGAATTAACTGTGTTAGTTTTTTTTAAGATAAAAGATTATAAAATCTATCTTGTGATGTTTATCACTAACTGTATCACGAACGTAAGCATGAATTTAAGTTTAGAACTGGTTTCTTATGAACAAGATACATTGTATTTAGGATTTTTTGAAATATTGGTATTTATAATAGAGGGAATAGTTTTATCTTATTTATTAAAAAATGTACGCTTAGGATTTTTAATTTCCTTTGTTGCAAATATAGCAAGTTTAGTTTTGGGCCTTATATTAATGCCATTAATTTATCATTCAGTATAGTAAGGGGGATTTAATATGAAAAAAGTATTAATGTTATTTTTATTTTTGTTTATCAATTTCTTTTTAAGTGGTTGCTATAATTATAATGATGGAATTGTTAATGGACAATTACAAGATATTAAAATTTATTACGCTGAAAGCGATGTAGAGCTTGATGTAGAAATTGAAGAATCTCGTTCTCCAAATTATTTTGAAGGTTATTCTGCTTTTTATGGGCCTATTAATCTTGGATTAGAAAAAGTTAACTCTCCACAACCTTTGTGGTTATATTACACAACAACTGTTGAAGAAACAGCAAATTGTCTAGTAGAATTTAAAGTAAAAGAAAATAATGGAAGAACATTTGATTCTATTACAATTAATGATATAAATTATAAGAGAGAAGATTTTAATAAAATAGAAGAAGCTGAAGGCTTCTTATATGTTACTTTACAAATTTCTAATATAAATATAGAGAACCAAGAATTTAATATAGCAGATATATTTTTTATAAAAACAAATGATAATGATAGCACTACAATAGTAAAAGGTACAACATGGGTTGAAGTAAGAACATATATAAGTGGAGTTTACTTTTATCTTATTTCAAAAGAGCCATCAGATACACTTAAATATAGAAATTTTTAAAAAAATGAAAAACAGACTTATATTTTTTTATTAATTAAAAAAACTTTGGTATACATCAAAGTTTATTTGCTTAAATATATGTTAGTTAAATGATGATAGCACTAATTTTTTATAGCTTATAAACGTAAAAATTATCTTTTGAAATAATACTTAAAGAGAGTTTTTATAATATGATATAATATATTAATAATAATTTTGGAGGATTATTTTATGACAAAAACTGAAAAATTATCAATTGAAGAAAGATTTTTATTATATAAGGGAATACTTTTTAATAATCAAAAGTTTGACAATGAAATTAATATTCCCATTAAATATCATTTTGATTGTCCTGAGTATAAAGAATTATTAGAAAAATATGAATTTGAAAAAATTGCTGGAAAAGGTTCTAGTTTTACAAGAGCCAAAAGATTACTTCACTATTTAGCTCCAAAATTAAAACATTCTTCATGGTATGATAATCATATTGAATGTAATTCTTTGAAATTATTAGAATATAGTTTAAATAATGATAATCAAGGTATAAATTGTTTGAATAAAGCAAAAATTTTTGAGGAATGCTGTTTAGCTTTAGGGATTTATGCAAGAAGAGTATCAATTTTACCTTTTTCACCTTATGATTTTGACAATCATGTAGTGAATGAAATTTATGATGAAAAGTTAAACAAGTGGATTATGTTAGATCTAACAAGTGATGGATTATTTGTTGATATTAACAAAAAACCATTGTCGTTACTAGAGATGAGAGAAAAGTTTGCAAATGATGAGTTTATTACATTTGTTAGTTCAACAAGTAAACTTAGTGATTTAAATAAATTAAAGCAAAAAAATAGCGAAGAAAATACATATATTTGTAAGAATTTATTTTATTTTATCATTGGAACAGATTGTAAATTTGGTGTTAGTAAAGATTATTTATTTTTTGTACCAGTTGGTTATTCTGTGAAAAAAAATAGAATTGTGAATATTAAATATAGAATTAATCATATTTTAGATGAACATAAAGAGTTTATTCCAAATTTGAATGAAAGATTAAAAAATGCTGAAAATTTTATTGAGCCTAAAAAGGCAGATATTAATATTATGTTAAATTTTTAAATGTTATAAAAATTGAATTAATATGTTTAAATAATATTTTTAGGTATTATTGATTTATAAAAATAGCATACAATAATTAGTAAGCACAATATTTCATTTGTAATCAAAATAGTGATATAATATATTTTCTTTAATACTCATAATATAAATTGTTTTAATATAAATATATTGATATTTAATTATTTTTTATAAAACAATTATTAATTGAATATGAAGAAAAAATTTAAATAATAAGGAGAAAAAAATGATTGAAAAAATATTTGAATTAAAACAAACTGATGATAAAGTTATAGAAAAAGTTATTGTTAATGAACATTTACATTATATGCATGCGATTCTTCCGCAAAATGAGGGGTTACCTCTTCACCAATCTAATGCAAATGTGTATATGACAGTTTTAAAAGGGACTCTTTCAATTTCATTAAATGATGAAGAAACAAGAACTTATTCACCAATGAAGGTCTTAAGTATTCCGTTTAATACTAAAATGAATGTACGAAATGAAAACCAAGAGATGTTAGAAATTATTATATTTAAGACACCAGCTCCTGGAGATTATTATAAATTAAATAATAAATAATTTTATTAATATAAATGCTCTCTGAAAAGTAAAATTTTCGGTGAGCTTTTTTTAAAAAAGAGTTGTTTATAAAATATCTATTGTTATATAGAAAGGCTATTGTTCTTGTAAATATAAGGTATATAATGTAAAATAGAAATAATTAAGTGATAATGATTTTAAACAATTTTATTTATATAAAAAATGTATTTATAGTTAAAATTATAAGTTTATAAGATATAGATTGATTATAGTTTTAAAATTATTGAAAGGAATTAATATTTATGTATACTTCAACAAGGAATAAAGTAAATATATCTGCATCGAAAGCTATTTTAAATGGATTAGCTTTAGATGGCGGATTATATGTATGTGAAAATATTAATTCACAATTTTTTAGTAAAAAATTACTAAACTATACTTACAATGAATTGTCTGAAGTGATTTTTGAACAGTTTTTAGATGATTACTCAAAAGAAGTAATTAAAGAAATAATCAAAAATTGTTATGATGAAAGTTTTTTGCCTAATCAAGTTAATCTTAAACATTTTGATGATTTTTCTTTGCTTGAACTTTTTAATGGAGAGACTTTTGCTTTTAAGGATATGGCGTTGTCAATACTTCCAAAAATATTTAGTGAAGCAAAGAAAATAAATAATATAAATAATAAGACAATTATTCTAACTGCTACAAGTGGTGATACTGGAAGTGCAGCTTTGAGTGGTTTTGGTAAAATAGAAAATACTTTTGTTATTGTTTTATATCCAAAGAATGGTGTTAGTGAATTTCAAAAATTACAAATGAATAGTTATGCAAAAGATAATTGTATTCTTATAGCTGTTGATGGTAATTTTGATGAGTGCCAACGTATTGTAAAAGAAATATTTCAAAAAGTAAAAGTTAAAAAGTCTATTTTAAGTTCAGCAAACTCTATTAATATAGGGCGAATTATTCCTCAAATAGTGTATTATTTTTATACCTATTTTAAGCTAGTTAGAAGTAACAAGATAAAATTTAATGATAAGATTAATTTTACTGTTCCAAGTGGAAATTTTGGGAATATTTATGCCTCATATATAGCAAAACAAATGGGGTTACCAGTTAATAAGTTGATAATAGCTTCAAATTCAAATAACGTATTAACAGAAATATTTAATGATTATAAATATAATATTAATAGAGAATTAGTAAAAACTATTTCTCCCTCAATGGATATTTTAGTATCGAGTAATTTTGAGAGATATTTATATAGTATTATTAAAGATGAAAAAAAGATAAATAATTATATGAATGATTTAAAGGAAAAGCAAATTATATATATTAGTGAATTAGAACAAGAAGTTACTTTTAATGCTTATTTTGCATCAGAAGAAAACACTAAAGACTTTATAAAAATATTTTATGATACATTTGGTTATGTGATAGATCCTCATACTGCTGTTGGATATTATTGTAATGTGCAGTATAAAAAGGAAAATAAAGATAATTCATACAATGTAATATTATCAACCGCTTCACCTTATAAATTTAGTGAGTCTGTATTAAATGCGTTAGGTTTATATACAACTAAAGGATTACAAGAACAAATTAATTTATTAAAAACAATAAGTATAGAAAATTTTGATAGTCGTATTGAAAAAGTTTTAAATGCAAAAGTTAAAGCAAGTGATTTGTCTACAAGTGAAACTTTTTCATATGTTAAGAAAGTAATAGGTGATATTGATGATCAAGATTAAGACACCAGCAACAACTTCAAATTTGAGTGTAGGGTTTGATACTGTTGGAATAGCACTAAATATATATAATGTATTTTCATTTAAAGAGCATAAGAAAAATGTGGTTAAGGGATTTAAAAGTTCATTTTCGGTTAATTCTAATCTTGTTTTAAAAGCATATATTGCTTTTGCTTTAAAGTATCTAGAAGAAAAAGAAATTAAAAATGTTGAAATTACTTTGGAGGAAAATAATATACCAGTATCTAGAGGCCTTGGAAGTAGTGCCAGTTGTATTTTATCTGGTATACTTGCAGCAAATGAAATTAATAAACTTCATAAATCATTGGATGAATGTGTTAATTTTGCTTGTGAATTAGAAGGTCATAGTGATAATGTTTTTGCTTGCGCTTATGGGTTTTTAAATGCTTCATGTAAAAGTGGAGATAAATATATTCATAAAGTATATGAAGTAAGCAATAGTTTAAATTTTTATTTAATGATTCCTCCTCAAGAAGGTCAAACAAAAGAGCTTAGAAATATTCTTCCTAAAAAAATAGATTTTACTGATGCTATATATAATCTATCAAGAATTATCTTTTTGCCTGATGCTTTTAAAAAAGGAGATTTTAAATTGTTGAAAAATATTTTAAAAGATGAACTACATGAAAAGTATAGATATCCGTATATTCCCTTATATAATGAGATAAAACAATTATCTACAAGAGAAGATATAATTGTATCTATTAGTGGTTCGGGGACATCAGTTTTATTAATTTCTGATTTAGAAACAATTGAAATACCTGAGATCTTAAGAAATGTTTTTAAGCTTATTAAAGTTGATATTAGTGAGGGGACTAAAATCGAGGTGATAGAGTGAAAGTTGCAATTTTAGGATTGGGTGTAGTTGGTAGAGGTGTTTACGATATTCTTGCAAATGACTTTAAGGATATTACTGTAAAATATATTTTTGATAAAGATGATAATAAAACAAAGGATGTGAAACATTTACTTGCTGAATCATATGAACAAATAATTAATGATAGAGAAGTGGAAGTTGTTATTGAATTAATTGGCGGTAAGAATGTAGCATATGATTTTATTGTTAAAGCTATAAAAAACCATAAAAATGTAGTTACTGCAAATAAAGCATTAATTAGTGAAAGATTTAAGGAACTAAATGAGCTAGCTAAAAAGTACAATGTAAAGCTATTATATGAAGCAAGTGTTGCTGGTGCAGTGATTTTAATTGATCCATTAAAGAAGATTAGAGAAATTAATCAAATTAATAAAATTGAGGGAATTTTAAATGGTTCAACAAACTATATACTAAGTAAGGTGTTTTTAGAAGGTGTTGAATTAAAAGAAGCAATATCAAACGCATATAAACTTGGGTATTTAGAAACAGGGTCTGATGATGATATGAACGGATTAGATTCTTTGAGGAAAGTTAATATTCTTTCTATGCTTTCTTATAAAACATTTTTGAAAGAAGAAGATATATTAAGAATTTCACTATTATCACTTAATGAAAAATTTATTAATTATGTAAAAGATAAGGGATGTTTTATTAAGTATATTGCCCAGTCTGAAGTGAGAAATAATCGTTTATCAATAAAGGTTGAACCATTAGTAATTGGTAGTCAATCCATTTTTGCAAATATAAATTATGAAGAAAATATTGTAAATATTTTTGGGAAATATCATTTGAAACAATCATTTGTTGGGCAAGGTGCAGGAAGATATCCAACAGCTTCAGCTGTTATATATGATTTATTAACAATAAAAAGTATAGCAAATGAATGTTTTGAGTTTAATAAAATATATCAAGTAAATAATAATGACGAAAGATATCATTTTTTAATACAAACTTTTGATAAAATATATAAATCTAAACTTATGACATATGGAGAATTACAAAGAAAGAAAGACATTATATTCTTTTCGCGTATTGAAGAGGGATTATATGAAAAATTATAATATTGCAATTGTTGGAGCAACAGGATTAGTTGGATCTACATTTTTAAAAATTATTGATGAATATAATATAAGCTTTAATAATATAAAACTTTTTGCTTCTCTAAAATCAAAAGGGAAAAAAATTACTTTTAAAAATAAAGAATATTCATTAAATATACTAGAAGATGGTTGTTTTAAGAATATTGATTTTGTGCTTTTTAGTGCAGGCGGTGCTGTTAGTAAACAATATGCAAAGCAAGCTGTTTCAGAAGGAGCTATAGTAATCGATAATTCTAGTGCTTTTCGAATGGATGAAAATGTTCCATTAGTCGTTCCAGAAGTAAATATGAGTGATGCTTATCAAAAAAATTTAATTGCTAATCCTAATTGTTCAACTATTCAATGTGTTGTTCCGTTATATGTGTTAGATAATAACTTTGGTATTGAAAGTATTGAGTATAATACATATCAAGCTGTTAGTGGAGCTGGTATTAAAGGTATAAATGATCTTGTCTCTTCAAATGGTAAATTTGAAAAACATTTTCCATATGATATTAAAGAAACTTGTATACCACATATTGATATGTTTATGGAAGATGGTTATACAAAAGAAGAACATAAAATGATGAACGAAACAAGGAAAATACTTCATAACGATAATATCTTAATATCAGCAACATGTGTTAGGGTTCCGGTACTTAATTCTCACGCTGTTAGTATAAGAGTTGTTTTAAAAAATGATTTTACTGTTGATGCTATTAGAAATATTATGAAAAGTACAAAAGGTATAGTTGTTTTGGATGAACCAGAGAATAATATTTATCCAACTTCAATACAAGCTAATGGGAATGATAATATATTTGTTGGAAGAATAAGAAAAGATAAAGTTAATAAAAAAGCAGTTTTGTTATACGTTGTTTCAGATAATATTAGAAAAGGCGCAGCATCTAATACAGTGCAAATTATGAAAGGAATAATGGATTATGAGAATTCTATCTAAATTTGGAGGAAGTAGTTTAGCTTCTGCTAAACAATTTAAGCAAGTTAAAAAAATTATATATAGTAATAAGGATAGACAAATTATTGTTGCTAGTGCACCGGGTAAGGACGAAGAAAATAAAACTAGAATTACAGATTTATTATTACTTTTAAATGCGCATATAGAATATGATATTAATTATGATTATTTACTTAATGAAATTTATGAAAGATATAATTCTATAATTAAAGAATTAAATATAGAAAGTATATTTTATGAAAAATTTAATTTGTTTAAAAAATCAATATCAAAAGTTTTAAGTAAAGATTATATAGCAAGCAGGGGTGAGTATTTTAATGCTATTATATTAAGTGAGTATTTAGGATTTAAATTTGTTGATGCAATTGATGTTATTCGCTTAAATTTTGATGGTTCTGTTAATTATGAAAAAACAAAGAAACTACTTAATAGTATGATTAGAGAAGATTTATTTTATGTAATACCGGGATTTTATGCATCAACTCCCGAAAGACAAGTTAGAGTATTTAGTAGAGGAGGTTCAGATTTTACTGGAAGTATTATTTCAAAATGTTTAAATTTAGATTTTTATGAAAACTGGACTGATGTAAGTGGATTGTTTGTTGCTGATCCTAAGATTATTATAAATCCCAAAAAGATTGAAAGGATAACATATAATGAATTGAGGGAATTATCTTATCGAGGAGCAAATATTATTCAACAAGAATCAATTATTCCACTTGAACAAACTAATATATCAATTCATATAAAGAATACAAATAGACCAGAAGATTATGGGACTGTAATTTCTAAAGAGATAGGAGGTAATGGAGGAATAATTACTGGACTATCAGGTTCTAAAGATTTTACTTCACTTACTATTTTAAAAGATAGTGATAAACCTTTTGCAAGTATCTTAGTTGAGGTGTTAAATTTATATATTAAATATAAACTTAAGGTTGAACTTATACCAACTGGTATTGATACTTTTAATATTCTTACAAAAACGAATGAGTTAAAAAAAGTGTATTTTGATTTAATGAATGATATTAGGAATATTAATGGTGTTATTGACATATCATCGGAAGATGATATTGCTTTAGTTGCTATTGTTGGGAGAAATATGTCATCAATTCCCGGAGTTTCCGGTCGTATTTTTTCAACATTAGGAAATAATAATATTAATATTAAAGTTATTGCTCAAGCATCAAAAGAAATTAGTATTATAATTGGTGTTGGCGTTAAGGATTATGAAAAAACAATTAAAGTGCTTTATGATGAATTCTATTTAACAAATAATTAATATTTATAAAATGTATTTTTATATAGATAAATAAAAACCTTTAAATGTTAATCATTTAGGACTATAATATAGAGAGTTGGAGGATAAATAATGGAAAATAAATTTTCAAAATATTTAAAAAAGAAAAAACCGCTTTTAAAAGAATTGCTAGATAAACTTTTAGAACAATATGAATATGTCAGTATTTTAGCAACTGATGTTTTTGGGAAATTATATACAGTTAATCGTTCATCAACATCAGTTGGTGATGGTAGATCTGCAGAATGTGGTTTTGTTATTAAAGTATATGATAAAGGAATGTATTTTGAATATGCTACTAATAAAATAGATCGTAAAGATATTGATAAGATTATTGAAGAAGTTGGTAAATTAGTAAATAATAAAACAACAAATAAACAAATACAAATTGGAGTTATTAATGAAGAAGAAATAACAAAGTCATTTGTTCGTAAAAATGTTGGTAAGAAATATCAAACAGAAGAGATAATTTCTTTATTACAAGAACTTGTAAATGAAAATTTAAGAGCAGAAAAAGTAATTAATGTAAATGTTATGGTTTCAGTTCAAGAAGTTTCAAAATTATTTTTATCAAAAAATAAAGATTTAGAGCAGTATTACAATTATTCAAATGGCGGTGCGATGGTTTTAGTTGGTGAAGGAAGTAATATGAAATATGCATATGATGGAGTTGATACTAACTCACTTGCTTATGTTATGAAAAAAATGCCGAAGAAAATCGTTGAAGTAAGAAAGCTTGCAATTGAGTTACTTAATGCTGAACTTATTAAACCGGGCGTTTATACAATTGTTACTGATCCATCTATTACTGGATTAATTGCTCATGAAGCATTTGGTCATGGAGTAGAAATGGACCAATTTGTAAAAGATAGAGCTATTGCTCAAGAATATATTAATAAACCTGTTGCTTCAAAATTAGTTAATATGCATGACGGAGCTGCAGCTTTTAATAGTGTAGCAAGTTATTTTTTTGATGATGATGGCGTATTAGCTCAAGATACATTAATTATTGAAAATGGTATTTTAAAAAGAGGTATTTCTGATGTTACTAGTGCTTTGCAACTTGGTACAAAGCCAACTGGAAATGGAAGAAGACAAGCATTTAATCATAAGTCTTATTCAAGAATGACTAATACTTTCTTTGAAGCTGGAGAATCAACTTTAAAAGAGTTAATTAAAAGTGTTGATTATGGATATTATATTAGTCAAACTAGTAATGGCATGGAAGATCCGAAGAATTGGGGGATTCAATGTTCTGCTCATGTTGGTAGAGAAATTAAAAACGGTAAGTTTACTGGTAAAATTGTGTCACCAGTAGTAATGAGTGGATATGTAATAGATTTATTAATGTCTATTAGTGGAATATCTAAAGATATGGTAATTAGTGGTTCTGGACAATGTGGAAAAGGTTATAAAGAATGGGTACGTGTAAGTGATGGCGGTCCATGCTTGAAAGCAGAGGTGAAAATAGGATGATTAAGCAATTAATTAAAGCTTTAGCTAGTTCTGATGTTGATAATTTTAAAATTACAGAAATTGAAAATAATACTAATGAAGCTTACTATGTTTTGCAGAAATTAGAAACTGCAAGAGAAACAAAAGTAATTGAATATCAAGTAACTATTTTTAAAGAGTTTAAAGAAGGAGTTACTAGTTTCCTTGGATCTTCTAGTTTTAATGTTCCATATAAACTAACAAGTAAACAATTATCAAAAAAAATTGAAGATGCATTGTATTCAGCAAGTTTTGTTAAAAATAAAACATATGAATTGCCAGTTGGAGATGGAAAGAAACATAATTTTAAACAAAAGAAAATTACTGATAATCCGTATAAATTATTAGATGATGTTGCAAAAACATTTATTTCTGTTTCTAAACCAAATCAAAAATTTAATTCATTAGAAGTTTTTTATAAAGAAGCAATAATTCGTGTAGTTACTTCTACAGGTATTGATTATAAGAAAAATACTTATAGTTTAGAAGTTGAAGCAATTCCTTCTTATGATGGATTTAAACCTGAAGATCATGTAAATCAAAAAGTTGAATTATATAAATATTTTAGATATCAAAATGCCAATTTAGAATTAATTAAAAAAGATGCAATACAAGCACTTGATGATGTAAAAGCAAGATATGAAGCTACTAAATTACCATTTAGTGGCAATGTAGATGTTATTATTAGAGATGAAGATATTCGTAGTTTGTGTGGTTCGTTAATAGGTAATTATTCTTATTCTGGTGTTTATAATGGAAGTACTGATAAAAAAGTTGGAGATGAAGTACAAAAGGGAACTGGTGAGAAGTTATCAATTGGACTTGATTTACTAAATTCTGCAGATCGATTTGATAATGATGGAGTTTTATTAAAACCAGTTGAAGTAATTAAGGATGGAATTTTAAATTCATATTTTGGTGATAATAGATTTGCTCAATATTTAGGTGTTAAACCAACAGGTAATTTAAAAAGTTTAAAGGTTAAAGCAGGTAAAAGTTCAACAGAAGAAATTTTATCTGGGAAATATCTAGAAATAATTTCTTTATCAGGAATACAAATAGATATTTATAGCAGCTATATCGGTGGAGAAGTTAGATTAGCAAATTACCATGATGGAGATAAAGTGATTCCTGTATCAGGGTTTTCATTTAGTGGAAACTTATTTGATGCATTGGCTGATATAAAAATTAGTAAAGAAGTAACTTCAAAATTGGGATATTCTGGGCCAAGATTTATTAGATTACCAAATTTAGGTGTTTTATAGACTATTATATTAAGAAATTCAATAGGTATAAAAAGGTTAACAATTATTATAAAATGAAAAAAAGGAGTCATTGAATAAATGGCTTTTTTTTGGTATAATAATCAAGTAAAAATAGGAGAATGAGAATGAAATTAATTAAGAGTGTCAGTATATTTACACTATTGTTTTTTGTAATTATATTTTTAACTGGATGTAATAACAAAAAAGTTTCGATTATTTTTGATACTGATGGGGGAAGTAGTGTGAATGATTTAATTGAAATAGATTTAGATAATGATTTTACTTTGCCTGTGACAGAAAAAGACAATTTTGATTTTTTAGGGTGGTATTTAGATGATGAATTAATGAATATTGAGTTGATAAGAAAGTATTTTATTGATAATAAAGAAATATTAAGTCTTAATTTAAAAGCTAAATGGGACATACATTCATTTAAGGTAAAATTTTATGATGGAGATTTACTTCTAAAAGAAGAAACTGTTTTATATAATGAAAGTGCAACTGCTCCTGAATTAGAAGAAAAAATAGGATATACGTTTAAACGATGGGATACTATTTTCACAAATGTTAAAAGTGATATAGAAGTATTAGCAGAATGGGAAACTAATAGCCATTTTGTAAGATATTATGATTATGATAATACTTTACTTAAAGAAGTTCCTGTTGAATTTAATCAGGAATTAAGTAGTGAAATTGCACCAATAGCTAATAGAGAGGGATATGATTTTATTGGTTGGAATAAAATATTACCAGAAAATATGCCTGATGAAGATATTGTTTTAATTGCTGAATACGATATTAATCAATATTCAATTTTCTTTGTTGAAAATGGTGGAAGTATTGTTGATACTATTACTGATGATTATAAAACATCAGTTGTAAAACCAGTAGATCCAATTAAAAAAGGAAATAAATTTATAGGGTGGTATTTAGATTCTGATTTTACTCAAAGTTATGTTTTTTCAACAATACCTTCAAAAGATATAACTTTATATGCTAAATGGGAAATTAATAAATATAATTTAATATATTTAAATGATGATTTAAATTTAATAGAACAATTAAGCATAGAATATAATCAAGATTTAAGCTTGATAAATTCTCCTTTGCCGATTAAAAAGGGACATGAATTTATTGGTTGGGATCAAGATTTACCAAGTAATATGCCTGATGAAGATATTACTTTGATTGCTGAATTTAGTATTAATCAATATACAATTTTCTTTGTTGAAAATGGGGGGAGTACTGTTGATTCTATTGTTCAAAATTATGATACAGTAGTTGTAAAACCTACAAATCCAATAAAACCAGGATTTATTTTTGTTGATTGGTATCTTGATGCTGATTTTATTAATGTATATAGTTTTTCTAAAATGACGGATGAAGATATCATTTTGTATGCAAAATGGGAAGCAGACGAATCATTGATTTTTGAGTTTGAAGATTATATGTTAGATAAATTTAGCAATTATATTGAATATGATATAGTTTTACCTATTAATTATAAAGGTATTGATATTGTTTGGACTAGTAGTAATAGTCAAGTGGTTTCATCTTCTGGGCAATATTTTCGTCCATATATTAAAACAAATCTTAGTTTGACTGCCAATTTAGAAGATGAAAACTCTAGTTATACAATTGTTTTTGATGTTATTGCTGATGGTTATAAAGAATTAAAAACAGGCATTGCTTCAAGTTATATTTATAGACAATATGCAAATGTAACTGATGATTATTTTGAAATATTAGATATTATAAATTGTGCTTTTATTAAAGCAAGTAGTAGTGGTACTTTATCTGGAACAACTTATTTAAATAATGTAAGTAGATATATTATTCCCAAAGCAAAGCAAAACGGTGTGTGGGTAGTTATGTCTATTGCTCCAGAATCTTCTTGGTCAACAATAGCTGCAAGCCCTACTTTGGTTAATACTTTTGCTAATAATATAGTTAATATGATAAATCAATATGGTTTTGATGGCGTTGATATAGATTGGGAAACTCCAACAAGTGGTGAATCAGAAAGTTTTGTTGCTTTAGCTAAAACGATTAACGAGAAAGTAAAAGCTAATAATTCTAATCATTTAGTTACTGCTGCTGTTGGTGGAGGTATGTGGCAACCTCCAAGATATAATTTAAGAGATTCAGTTAATTATTTAGATTTTATTAATATGATGACTTATGGAATGGTTTCAAATAATGGCTATTACCAAAACGCTTTATATCCTAGTTCTAGTTTTGCTAATAGTGAAAATAGTGTTGGTAAAACTTTAGTTAGTTGTTCAATTGAAGAGAGTGTTGCAATTTATTCTACTTTTGATATACCTTATGAAAAAATTATTGTTGGTGCTGCATTTTATGGAATGAAACAAACTAGAACTTACGATTCAGCTAATTCTACATGGTCTGGTTGGGTATCGGCAGGGTCAGTTTATTATCATAGTATAGTAAGTAATTATTATACTGATAGTAATTACACTGAATATTTTGATGATGTAGCAAATGTTCCATATATTTTAAAAAATGATGGAACAGAATTTATTTCATATGATAATCCAAGATCAATTAAAGCAAAGTGTTCTTATATTCTTAATGAGAAATTAGGAGGAATGATGTTTTGGGAAAGTGGAACTGATACAACTAATACTTTATTAATTAGCATGGGAGAAGGGCTTGGTAAAATATAATAAGTAAAGTCTTAAATCAATGATTTAAGACTTTTTCAAATTGTTAATAGATTTTTTATATGTTATAATTTACTAGTGATTATAAATAGTTTGGGGGACAAATATGATTTTAGATGAAATTAAAAACGAGTTATTAAAAATATCAGAAATTGAAGGTTCAAAATATAGAAATGAGCCAATTACTGATAATTATTACGGAATTAGAGTTCCATATCTAAGAAAAATTGCTGATTATATTTTTAAAAAAGATTATAAACAGTTTTTAGATAATAATGATTTTATACCTTTTGAATTAGAAATTATTCAAGCATTTGTAATTGGAAAGATAAAAGACATAAATGAATCAATTTACTATACAAATTTATTTGTACCATTAATTCATGATTGGAGTGCTAATGATACAATATGTCAATCGCTTAAAATAGCAAAAAAACATCAGAAAGAATACTGGAATTTTTTAATAAAATATGCAAAATCAGAAAGAGAATTTGAACAAAGATTTGTAGCAGTAATGATGCTTTCACACTATTTGAATGATGAATATATTGATGAAGTTATTATTTGGCTAGATAGATTAAAAAATCCAGGATATTATTGCAAGATGGGGGTTGCTTGGGCTTTTGCAACAATTATGGCGAAATATCCAGATAAATGTTTTGTTTATTTAAAAAATAATTCTTTAGATAAATGGACACATAATAAAGCTATTCAAAAAATGATTGAATCATTTAGAGTTTTAGATGAGCATAAAGAAATATTAAGAAAAATGAAAAGATAATTTTGTTATTTATAAATGTTTTGGCAATATAAAATATGTATAGTATAATAAATTAATAGAGGAAATATATGAAAAAACCAGATTATAGTAATTCAATTTTAAATGTTTCAAATTCAATATTACATTTTTATAATATAAAAACAATATATAATGGTATAGATATACTTGATAAAGAGTTAAAAAACAATTACAATCATATAGTTTTAATTTTACTTGATGGAATGGGAATTAATATTATTAAAAAGCATTTAAGTGAAAATGATGCTTTAAGGAAGAATATTAAAAAAGAAATTAGTAGCGTTTTCCCACCTACAACGGTTGCAGCAACTAATTCAGTGTTAAGTGGATTTCCTCCTTTTGTTCATGGGAATTTAGGTTGGATGCAATATAATAAATTTACAGATTCTTATCCAATTGTTTTTAAAAATATTGATTATTATGATGAGAGTAAGATATTGGAAGAACAGTTCCAAAAAAAGTATTTGAATTATAAAGATATTTTTGCTCAAATTAAAGATAAACAACCTGATTTAATGGTTACATCTATTTTTCCTGATTTTATAGAAGGAGGATGTGCAAGTTTTACTGAAGAAGTTGATAGGGTTTTAAGTATAGTAAAGAATAAAAAAAGTTTCACTTATTGCTATTGGACTGATCCAGATGCAACTATCCATGAAAAGGGAGTAAATAGTATTGAAACAGGTGTTGTTATGAAAAAATTGAATAATGAATATGAAAGATTACTTGATAATATTTCTAATGATGTATTAGTTATTACGATAGCAGATCATGGTTTGATAGATGTTGAAGAGATTAATTTATTTGAATATGAAAATATTACTAAGTATTTTAAAAGGAAACCAGCATTAGAACCAAGAGCAACTGCTTTCTATATAATAGATAATGAATATGAAAATTTTGAAAAAGAATTTAATAAAACTTTTGGGAAATATTTTCTTCTTTTTACTAAAGAAGAAGTGTTAAGAAGTGGATTGTTTGGCTGGGGTATTAAACATGAGTTGTTTGATGATTTTATTGGTGATTATTTAGCAATTGCTTTTTCTACAAAAATGTTTTCTCTTTCTGTTGGTAGTATGTTTGCTGCTCATCATGCAGGAATAACAGAGGAAGAATTGATGGTTCCATTAATAATAAATAAATAACAATATAAATTTAATGAAAGAGGTATTTATGAAAAAGGTGTTTTTAGTTGATGGTAAAAGGAGTCCGATTGGGTCGTTTATGGGGTCACTTCGTACAGTTGAAGCTGGTGATTTAGGGGCGGTAGTCTTAAAGGAATTATTGGAAAAGAATAATGTACCTAAGGATAAAATTGATGAAGTAATTGTAGGTAATATTTTACCTGCAGGAGCAGGTCAGGGTGTTGCAAGACAAGCTTCAATTAAGGCAGGAGTACCTGAAGAAGTGGTTGCATATGGTATTAATATGGTTTGTGGAAGTGGAATGAAATCTGTAATGAGTGCTTATGCTAATATTAGAGCCGGATTACATAATTTAGTTATTGCAGGTGGAGTGGAATCAATGAGCAATGCACCATTTTTGGTATCATCTAAAATTAGAGATGGGGTAAAAATGGGTGATTTTAATTTAGTTGACCATATGATTAAAGATGCTCTTACTGATGTTTTTTCTAATACTCATATGGGAATTACTGCTGAAAATATTGCAAGCAGATATCAAATTTCAAGAGAAGCTCAAGATAAATTCGCATATGAATCACAACAAAAAGCAATTAAAGCAGTTGATAGTGGGATTTTTAAAGAAGAAATTATTCCTATCACAATAAAATTAAGAAAATCAGAATTCGTTTTTGAAAATGATGAGTACCCTAATAGAACAACAACTTTAGAAAAAATGTCAAATTTAAGACCAGCTTTTAAAAAAGATGGTCTTGTTACTGCAGCTAATTCCTCTGGGATAAATGATGGTTCTTCATTTGTAATTGTTGCTAGTGAAGATGCTGTAAAACAATATGGATTTGTACCTAAAGCAGAAATAATCGCAGTTGGACAAGGTGGAGTAGATCCTCAGTATATGGGCATGGGACCAGTTCCAGCAATCCGTAATGCTTTGCTATCTGCTGGAATTACTCTAGAAGAAATAGATGTTTTAGAATTAAATGAGGCATTTTCTGCTCAATCTCTTGCTGTAGTACAAGAATTAGCTAAAGAACATAATTTATCAAAAGAAAAATTATTATCTATAACAAATATGAATGGTGGTGCAATTGCTTTAGGACATCCTGTTGGAGCTAGTGGTAATCGTATTATAGTTACTTTACTTCACCAAATGATTAGAAAAAATGCAAAATATGGATTAGCTAGCCTTTGTATAGGTGGCGGAATGGGAACTGCTGTTATTTTAAAGTTAGTATAATAATATTATAGAAAGGACAATATATGAAAAGATTAGAAGGAAAGGTTGCAATGGTTACTGGAGGTGCCAAAGGAATAGGAATGGAAATATGTAAATTGTTTGCAGAAGAAGGAGCTCGTGTAATAGCTCTGGATATGGGTGAATTTATATATGACCATGAAAGAGTTGAGAAATATAATCTAAATGTTACAGATGTTGAAGCAATTAATAAACTAGTAGAGTATGTTACTTTTAAATATCGAAAAATAGATATATTAGTCAATAATGCAGGTATTACAAGGGATGCTATGACAAGAAAGATGACTGATGAGATGTGGGATATTGTTTTAGATGTAAATTTAAAAGGTGTATTTAATATGACTAGAGCATTTGGTCCTTTGATGGAAGCAAATAATTATGGTTCTATTATTAATATTTCATCTGTTGTTGGGGAGTATGGAAATATTGGGCAAGCTAATTATTCTGCTTCTAAAGCAGGAGTAATTGGTATGTCTAAAACTTGGGCAAAGGAGTTTGCTAGAAAAGGAGCAAATGTTCGTTGTAATGTTATTGCTCCTGGATATGTAATGACTGATATTTTAAAAACTGTTCCGGAAGATTTATTGCAAAAATTTGCTGAAATGACAATGTTGAAAAGATTAGGAAAACCTGAAGAAATTGCAAAGGCGGCATTGTTCTTAGCAAGCGATGATTCATCATATGTTACGGGCCATGTTTTAAGTGTAAATGGAGGCATGCGACTTTAAGTTTAATATGATATTATAAACATGGCAAAGTTATACTTTGCCTTGTTTAAAATTTTCTGAGTATTTATTTTTGTATAAAATTATGATATAATCTATATATAGTTGGAGGAAATAATGAGTAAAAAAACAAAAAATAGAATTTTTGCTAGTCAAGTTATTATTGGCTTTGCTGTTGTTATGGTGTTTTTAGCTCTTGTAATAATATTTGGATTTGAATTTAATAGCGATGCTTTAGAAACTGGTTTTATTTTTATTGGTTTTGGTGTTATTTTATTTATAATAGGTTTGTTTGCTTATAAACGATACAAAGAAATTGGTGAAAAAGAATTATCAGAAAATAATGAAGTTATAGATGATGAGGATGATGATAAACTTAACTAAAAGAAAGGAAAATAATATATGAAAAGAATTATTTTTGCTGGTGGCTGCTTTTGGGGTGTTGAAGCATATTTTAAACAATTATTAGGAGTAGAAAAAACTACTGTAGGTTATGCTAATGGTAATTTTCCTAATCCTACATATAATGATTTACTTGATGGTAAAGCAACCCATTCAGAAGCAGTGGAAATATTATATAATGAAAAACTTATTTCTTTAGATCAATTATTAGATCATTTCTTTAGAATTATTGAGCCTACTAATTTGGATCATCAAGGAGGAGATTTTGGTCATCAATATCGAACAGGTATATATTATCGAAGTGACGATGATTTGTTAGTTTGTCAAAATTTTCTTAGTGAACAACAAAAAAAATATAAGCAAAAAATTAGAGTTGAATTATTAAAAGAAAATGGATACTATCTTGCTGAAGATTATCATCAAGATTATTTGGATAAAAATTCTGGAGGTTATTGTCATGTTAATTTATCTTTAGCAAAGAAAGGTGAAAAAAAATGATTAACAAGAAGGAAATTGCGGGAATAAAAGCTTGCGATTATGTAAAAAGTGGTATGGTAGTTGGAATTGGAACGGGTTCTACTGCCAGTTATATGATTCAAGAATTAGCAAAAAGATATAATAATGGGTTATTAGAAATAGAGTGTGTTTCAACATCAAAAGAATCTTATGTACTTGCTAAAAAGTTAGGATTACCTTTAAAAAATATTAATGAAGTAGATGGAATTGATATTGCAATTGATGGAGTTGATGAAATTGATTTTGAATTTAATGCTATTAAAGGTGGTGGTGGAGCATTACTGCGTGAAAAAATAGTTGCAACTCTGGCAAAAAAAGTTATTTGGATTATGGATGATAGTAAATTATCTAATGCTTTAGGATCGTTTTACGTTCCTGTGGAAATAGTTCCTTTTGGTGATCTCCATATATTTAATAAGTTTTTGGAATTAGGTTATAATCCTGTTTTAAGAATTCGGAATGATAAAATTTTTATTACTGATAATGGCAATTATATAATTGATCTGCATTTAAATGGACCATTAGATTTAAAAAAATTGGTGGAAGTGTTTAATAATACTGTTGGTGTTGTTGAACATGGATTGTTTTTAAAAATGTGTGATTTGATAATTGTGGGAACTGAAAATGGCGTTGAAGTTAAGAATTGTAAATGATATAAGGAGATAAATAATGAATATTTGGCATAATATTAATCCAAATAGAATTAATGCTGATGATTTTGTAGCTGTAATAGAAATTTCTAAAGGAAGCAAGAAAAAGTATGAATTAGATAAAGAAACCGGATTAATTATTTTAGATAGGATTTTGTATACATCAACTCATTATCCTGCAAATTATGGTTTTATACCAAAAACTTATGCAGAAGATGAAGATCCACTTGATGTTTTAGTTCTTTGTTCTGAAGATTTAGAACCAATGAGTATGGTTAGGTGTTATCCAATTGGGGTAGTAAGAATGTTAGACAATAATAAAGCTGATGATAAAATTATTGCAATTCCGCATAAAGAACCAACTTGGAATTTTTATTCAGATATTAATGAATTGCCGCCACATATTGCTAGTGAAATTATGCATTTTTTTGGTATTTATAAAGATTTAGAGCATAAACCAACAACGGGAATTGATGTTTATGGAAAAGAAAGAGCAATAGAAATTATTGAAAAAGCCAAGGAAAATTATAAAAAAAATTTCCCTAATTTAAAATAAAATACTATATATTTTTATTTGATAAAAATTCTGTTTTATGACAGAATTTTTTTATTATATATAACGTTTTCTTTTATACATAACGTTTACAAATAAAATAGTAAATGATATACTTAATAGGTAGTGAAAAAAAATCAAAGGGGAAATTATGGGTTTTACTGAATACTTAAGTGAGTTGTCAAGTAATTATTTTCTATTGATTACATCAATTTTGACTTTATTAGTTGTGTTGATTAATGGTTGGACTGATGCACCTAATGCTATTGCTACTTGTGTTTCAACAAGGGCAATTAGTCCTAAAAAGGCTATTGCAATGGCTGCTGTTTTTAACTTTTTAGGTGTTTTATTAATGTCTCTTATAAATAACAAAGTTGCATTTACGATTGCAAATATGGTAGATTTTGGGGGTGATGCAACATATGCTTTAGCTGCACTTTGTGCTGCTATGGTTAGCATTGTTCTTTGGGCTACATTAGCTTGGGTTTTTGGAATTCCAACAAGTGAGAGTCATGCATTAATTGCTGGTATTAGTGGTGCAGCAATTGCTCTTCAAGGTGGGCTAAGTGGTATCAATGGCTCTGAATGGATGAAAGTAGTTTATGGTTTATTAATTTCCACATTTCTTGGATTTGGTCTTGGATATGGTTTGGTTAAATTAATTGAAATCATTTTTAAGAAATTTGATAGGCGGAAAACAACAAAGTTTTTTAGAAAAGGGCAAATTTTTGGTGGTGCTGGTATGGCCTTTGTGCATGGAGCACAAGATGGACAAAAATTTATAGGAGTTTTTTTATTAGGAGCTTTTCTTTCAAAAGGTGTTTCTGATATTGGAGAATTTTCTATACCTTTATGGTTGATGGTTTTGTGTTCGGCTGTTATGGCTTTAGGTACTTCTATAGGCGGGTATCGAATTATTAAAACTGTTGGTATGGATATGGTTAAATTAGAAGAATATCAAGGCTTTGCAACAGATGTTGCTGCATCATCTTGTATATTATTTAGTACATTATTTGGTATTCCTGTTAGTACTACTCATGTAAAGTCAACAGCTATTATGGGAGTTGGTGCTGCAAGAAAATTGTCAGGTGTAAGATGGGATATTGTTAGAGATATGGTTCTTACATGGATATTAACATTTCCTGGCTGTGGAATTATTGGATTTTTTATGGCTAAACTATTTATAGCAATAATTTAAGGGGTATAATATGAAAAAAACTAAAAACTATTATTTTGATGCGTTTATTGAGCTAATTGAATATTCAGAAAAAGCTGCAGATTATTTAGACTATGTTGTTGATAATTTTAATTCTGGGATTTCAGTTGAACAAAAAGATGAAATCCATGTAATTGAGCATCAAGCTGATATAGCAAAACATGATGTGTTAGAAAGATTAGTAAAAGAATTTTTACCACCTATTAATAGAGATGATATTCTAAATATTATTAGAGAAATTGATGATGTGACAGATGCAATTGAAGATGTTGTTTTAAGATTATATACTTATAATGTAAAAATTATACCGAGTAGTCTGCCTAAATATACAGAATTGATTAGATTGTGCTGTAAAGCATTAAAAGAGCTTGCTGTTGAGTTTCATCTTTTAAAAAGATCTAAAAATATTCATATTTTGATTGAAAAAGTTTTAGAATATGAAAGAGAATGTGATGTTCTTTATTCAGAGTCATTAAGAGATTTGTTTGTTAATGAACAAGATGCTGCTAAGCTTTTAATTTGGAGTGATTTATATAATAGATTAGAAAATTGTTGTGATGCATGCGGGGAAGCTTCTATAGCTTTTGAAACTGCTTATCTTAATAATTTATAAAAGGATTCTATAAGAATCCTTTTTTAATTATTTGTTCATTGCAATTTAATTAAAAGTTGTTAAAATAAGGTATAGAAACAAATATAAAAATGTGTGAGGAAAATTATGACAACAATTTTAATATGTGATATTACAAATTTAGATTATAAAAAACATCTTCATGTTTTGTCAAAATATCATTATGATAAGATAGCGTTATTTCATAATGATATTGATAAAAAACTTATGGCCGGTTGTGAATTGTTGCTTATAAAATATTTAGAAAATGAAGTTGGCAATATTGACAGATTAAATATTTCATTAGATGAAAAAAAACCATTTATTGAGAAGTGCGAGTACAAATTTAGTTTTTCACACAGTAATAACTATTCATGTTGTGCTGTTTCTAAACATAATGTTGGAGTTGATATTGAAATGTTAAGAGATTTATCTTGTAGATTTAAAAAAAGATATAATTTACATAGTTATTCTAAAGAGCAAGTATTAGAAAAATGGAATCAATTTGAAAGTTATTATAAGTTAGTAAATAATAATATTTCTTTTAGCGAATTCTTGAATATTGATCATGGCTTTATAAGGACTTATAAATATAAAAATTATTATTTGTCAATTGCATTAGATGAAGAAGATATAATAGAAATTAAAGAAATCAATTGTGAAAAAATATAAAGGATTGGAGGGGTAATCATGAAGCAAGACTTTGTAAAATTAGTGAATGTAAAAAAACAATACAAAGTTGGAGAAATTATTATTAATGCTGTTAATGATGTAGATTTTGGTATTAATGAGGGTGAGTTTGTAGTAATTTGTGGACCTAGTGGTGCTGGTAAAACTACAATTTTGAATTTACTTGGAGGCATGGATACATGTACTTCTGGTGATATTTATTTAGATGGTGTTAATATTTCTAGGATGAATAGAAAAGAATTAACAAATTATCGACGTCATGATGTTGGGTTTATATTTCAGTTTTATAATTTAATGTCAAACCTTACAGCAATTGAAAATGTTGAAATTGCCTCTGAAATATGTAGGGATCCACTTAATCCTTTTGATACACTGGAAAATTTAGGTTTAAGTGAAAGAACTAAGAATTTTCCATCGCAATTATCTGGAGGAGAGCAACAAAGAGTTGCAATTGCAAGAGCACTTGCAAAAAATCCAAAAATTCTTTTGTGTGATGAACCTACAGGTGCTCTTGATTATGAAACTGGGAAAAGAATATTAAAAATTTTGAAAGAAGCAAGTAGGTTAAATAATAAAACTGTTATTATTATTACACATAATCAAGCTATTACTAAAATGGCTGATAGAGTTATTTATGTTAAAAATGGTAAAATTACATCTATGTCTGTGCAGGAAAATCCTGTTTCTGTTGAGGAGATTGAGTGGTAATGAAAAAGACATATTTTAAAATGCTTTTTCGTGATATAAAGAATAATTTATCGAGATTTTTTTCCATTGTAGCGATTGTGGCATTAGCTGTGGCTTTTTTGGTCGGGCTTTTATCAACAACACCGGATATTAGATTAACTATGAATAAATATTATAAAGACACTAATACTGCTGATATTTTGTTGAAAAGCGATTTAGGTTTTATTGAAGAAGATATTATTAAAATTAATAATTCTGTTGATTCAGAAAACATAATGCCTTTTGTTTCATTTGATAAAATACTTTTTTGTAATTCTGAGAAAACTACTAGTAGAATTCAGTATTTGCCCTTATCTTTTCTTGAAGAAAATTCTTTTATTGGAAAGCTTGAATTAATTGATGGGAAATTACCAACTACTGAAAATGAAGTTGTTGTTGAAAGAAGTAATAATTATTTCGTTGATGTTAAAATAAATGATAAAATTTATGATGGAGATAAAGAATATACAGTTGTTGGTATTGCTGGAAATCCTTGGTATTATGTTAATGAAAAAGAATTTAGTAATGTTGGTAGTGGTACACTTAATTTAATTATGTATTTTGATATTAGTTATTTTGATTTTGGTTATTATACTGATGTTTATATAACTATAAATAATGGCAAATCTTTTGATACTTATAAAGATGACTATAAAGAGTTAATTAATAATGAAAAAGATAAACTTTCTATATTAGGGAAAGATTTGGCTATCGATAGATTAAATCAAGTTACTGATCAAATGAAAGACTATGGAGTATCTCAACAAGAAATAGATGAAGTTACTAATATGTGGTATATTCTAGATCGATATTCTAATGCTAGTTTTGTTAGTTTGAAAAATAGTTCTGGAAAAATTTCAGATATTGCAACTGTTTTTCCGTTGTTTTTCTTTTTAATTGCAGCACTTGTTGCTCTATCTACTATGACTAGAATGATAGAAGAAGAGAGAACACAAATTGGAACATTGAAATCTTTGGGGTATAGTAGAGGGAGTATAATTTTTAAGTATCTTTTATATTCATCTGCAGCTTGTGTAGTTGGTGCAATTATAGGGGTTTTTACAGGTTTTCAAGCGTTGCCACAATTAATTTATAATACTTATGCGACTATGTATCATTTGCCAAAATTAATTACAGAATTAAATTGGATATATACTGTTTTTTCTTCTTTAATAATGTTTATAATAATTCTTTCAGCAACATTATTTGCTGGATTAACAACTTTAAAAGCAAATACTGCTACGTTAATCATTCAGAAAGCACCAAAACCTGGTCAAAGAATTTTTTTAGAAAAAATACCTTTTATCTGGAAGCGGTTAAAATTTAATATGAAATCGTCACTAAGAAATGTTTTTAGATATAAAAAGTCTTTATTCATGGTTATTATTGGAATTGGAGGATGTAGTGCATTATTTTTAACAGGGCTTGGGCTTGGAGACTCTTTAAGTAATGTTACTAAAAATCAATATGAAGAGATTGAAAAATTTGACCTTACTATAGGTTTAAATACGAAAAATCCAGATAGAGAATTAGAAGCATTTTTAAATGATAATACTATTGTTGAAAATTATTTAGTTGTCTTTAAAACAAATGTAATTCTAACTAAAAACTCAGAGTATTCTCTCGGCCTTATAGTTATAGAAGATGAAGATAAAGATTTATTAAGTGAATTCATTGCGATTAAACACGGAAAAAAAGATATAATATTAGATAATAATTCGGTAATTATCACTAAGCAATTAGCGAATGTAAGTTCATCAAAAATTAATGATATTGTTGAAATTAAATATGGAATAGATAATTATGAATTAAAAATAACAGGAATAGTTGATAATTATTTAAACAATTATATATACCTTACGAGAACGAAATTTAAAGAAGTGTTTGGAACGGATTTACATAATTCTTCTTATATTATAAAATTAGTAGAAGAATTTAAAGGAAATGATAGTCTAAGTGAAGATTTGTTGGATTATGATTCTGTTAATAATATAAGTTTTAATTATCAGTCAAAGGAATTATTTGATAACTTAATTGATAAATTGAGTTTTGTTGTTGTAATTTTAATTGCTGGCGCAATTGTTTTAGCAATTATAGTAGTTTATAATCTTACTAATATTAGTATTACTGAAAGGACAAAGGAAATTGCTACATTAAAAGTATTGGGTTATCATAACCGGGAAGTTTCAAAATATATTTATAGAGAAATGATTATACAATCAATAATGGGTATAGCTTTTGGTCTTGTTCTTGGTAAATTGTTACATCTATTTGTAATATCGATTGCTAATTCTCCAGGAATGATATTTCCTTCAGTTATTTCTATTTATAGTTATTTGATAACTATAGCTTCAACTATAACAATTGTTATCTTGGTTGACTTAGTTATGCTTTATAAAATTGTGGGTATTAAAATGAGTGATTCAATGAAAGCTATTGAATAGATTAGTTAATTTTGTTCAATTAAAATTGTTGTATTATTTTTAAAATAGTATATAATGTTTTTATTACATTTAAGAATTTGGAGGTTGCAAATGGATCATAAAAAAACACCATATTTTACAGCTTTAAAAGAATATGCAGAAAAAGATATTAATCCTTTAGACGTTCCTGGCCATAAAAGAGGAAGGATTAAAAATGATTTAACTGATGCGCTTGGCGATTCAGTATTCTTATATGATGTTAATGCTCCCAAAGGATTAGATAATTTATCCAGGCCTCAAAGTGTTATTAAAGAAGCACAAAATCTTATGGCTGATGCCTTTAATGCTGATAAAGCATATTTCTTGTTAAATGGAACAACCCAAGGCATTATTACAATGATTCTAACCGTGGTTAGAGCTCATGAGAAAATAATATTACCAAGAAATACTCATAAATCAATTATTAGTGGATTGATTTTAAGTGGAGCTATTCCTATTTTTTTACCAACAATTATAGATGAAGAATTAGGAATATCAAATGGTTTTACAATAGATAACTTAATTAAAACAATAGATGAAAATCCCGATGCTAAAGCAGTATTTGTTATAAATACTACTTATTTTGGTGCTTGTACTGATTTAAAGAGTGTTGTAGATATAGCCCATGATAATAATATGTTAGTTTTAGTTGATGAAGCACATGGTTCGCATCTATCATTTAATGATAAACTTCCTATTGGAGCAATGGAGGCAGGTGCAGATATGTCTTCTGCATCATTTCATAAAACATTAGGCTCATTAACTCAAACATCTGTTTTGCTAGCTAAAGGAAACAGAGTTGATTATAATAGAATTAGAGTTGTTATAAATATTTTGCAATCAACTAGTCCTTCGTCTATAATGCTTGCAAGCTTAGATGTTGCTAGAAAACAAATGTATTTTAATGGAAAGAAAGAACTTGATGCTGTTATTGAATTGTCAGAATATGCTAAAGAAAAAATTAACAAAATTCCTGGTATAAAATTAATTGATAAAAATTATTTTAAGGCAAAAGGCACATTTGATTATGATCAAACTAAATTATTAATTAGTATTGCTGATTTAGGCAAACCTGGATATTGGTTTTATAATGTTTTAAGAGATCGATTTGATATTCAATTAGAACTTGCGGAAACTTATGTAATATTAGCAATTCTAGCAATAGGAACTATAAAGAAAGATATTGATAGATTAGTTGATGCATTAGCTATTCTTTCAAGTGAGTTATATGATGGAAATAAAAAATTACCATTTCCAAAATTTAGATATCATTTTCCAACAATGCAAGTTAGGCCACGTGTAGCTTTTCATGCACCAAAGAAATTTGTTTCTATTAATGATGCAATAGGAGAAATTAGTGGAGAATCAATTATGATTTATCCTCCAGGAATTCCAATAGTTATTCCTGGCGAAATTATTGATATAAACGTAGTGGATATGATTAATTTTTATTTTGAAAATGGATTTAGTATTTTAACTGAGCAAGAAGATGACACAGTTAAAGTTGTGGATCAAGAAAATTGGAGTAAGGAGTATGATGAGGATGACTTATAAAACAGTAGAAATACCATTTCAAAGTTGCGTTTCTAATTATAAAAATAGCAGTGTTGTTATTTTTAGTAGTCCTATGGATTCTACAACTTCATTTAGACCAGGAACTAGGTTTGCTGGGAATGCTATTCGAGTAGATTCATTTGGTGTAGAATGGTATTCACCGTATTTTGATATGTCTTTAAAAGATGTTGATACTTGTGATATTGGTGATCTTGATCTTCCAATAGGAGATGTAAATAAAAGTTTAAAAATTATTGAGCAAGTTTCAACAAAAATAATCAATGATGATAAGAAACCAATGATGATTGGTGGAGAACATCTTGTAAGTCTGGGAGTAGTTAGATCTTTAGTTAAAAAGTATAATAATCTTCATATTATTCATCTGGATGCTCATACTGATTTAAGAGATGAATTTTTTGGAATGAAATTATCTCATGCTACAGTTTTAAGAAGATGTTATGACTTAGTTGGTAATAATAAAATATTTCAATTTGGGATTAGATCAGGAGATAGAGAAGAATTTGAATGGTCCAAAGGAAAAACTCAGCTTCGAAAATTTGATTTAGTAGGTTTAAAAGAAACAATTGGTAAATTAAAGGATGTTCCTGTATATATTACGATTGATTTGGATGTTTTGGATCCGGCATATTTTCCTGGGACTGGAACTCCAGAACCTGGTGGTATTACCTTTAAGGAATTATTAGAAGCTGTACAAGATTTTGATAAATTAGAAAATATTGTTGGGGCAGATATTGTTGAATTAGCACCACATTATGATGCGTC